>NPIE01003187.1_pt1 | contig 64901 bp, 49 predicted proteins | sample 8637661 | NCBI WGS metagenome assembly NPIE01 (sample SAMN07420842, study PRJNA396082) | bioreactor metagenome | isolation source: sample BA12 brine-fed electro-methanogenic bioreactor BA | place: Japan: Kochi | collected 2016-12-09 | reverse complement strand
AAAAAAAGGGTTTCTACAAAACCGTTAAAAAAAATAATTTGGAAGGAGAGGAATATGTTTTAGAAGAATAATTCACAATAAAAGAAATCATAATTGGGCAGAATAATTCTCAGTTTTATTCTGCCCATTTCTTAACCTGTAATAATCTGAATCTTTACTATAATTATCATTCCCTTTAACTTCAACCACCTTAACTACCACCTCCACCTTTTTATCCTCACTTTTAGGACTATAATACCTCCTGTAATCACGTTTTATATATTCATTAGCCGAGTTATTCTCAGTTTTATTTTCTAATTCTTCACCCTGGGCCCATATCTCCTCTGGATCTGGCATACCCACCATCAGGCCATAGGCCAACGGAACCAGACAGAAGATAATCAGCACAGCCAGGGCCACTTCCCGGCTGGATCCGGTGGTTATCCTGGACTTCTCCTTTTTAGGGTATAAAAGCCGGGTCTCAGAAAAGGGATAAAATAAAGGCACACCCTTCTTGGTAGCACAATCCAGGGCCACATGGGTAAGGTAGGCCGATACGATGCTCAATCCCAGGGAGATGTTTATCATGGAGGCCAGTAGGGCCGGTGCCAAAAAAATGAAGGAATGGCCAAAGCCACGGTGCTTACCGGTTACCTTGTCAATGATATCCGGCACCACCGATATTAGACCGGTAATTACCATTCCGGGAATGGTCACTGGTAAGTTTAATAGCCAGATCAGGACCAGGTAGAGTAATAAGCTGGTGGGTATGTGGGTCCAGAACCTCATACATACACCACCATGGATACATCATCTTCCACATTCATATCCAGAGGGAGGTCCATGCTGGTATGTACAACCTCGCCATCCAGGGCCATATCTATAATCCTTTCACAGAACATGCATCGGGCCATTTCCAGGTTCAGAAAGCCCAACATAATTAAATAATTATCCAGGGCCTCACAATAAATAGGTTCATCCAGGATAAAGACCAGCTCTTCTTTATCCTTATCATAAATTAATTTTCCATCAACTTCGATTTTATCACATCCAATTTATCTTGCTACAAAAATAAAGGTTCTAAATACTATAGCAGCCAACCAAAAAGCACCGGTAACTTCAAAAGCAAATTGCAGGCTCACCCTCAAAAAAGCCACAAAAATCAGCACACTGATTGCGCCAAAAACAAAGAAGCTGATATCCACCTCATCAAAGCTCTCCTCCATGTCGTCTTCATTCACCACCTCAAAGACCTTATACAATCCGTAGGCACCTTTCTTGAAGCGGCCAAAAAGTGAACCCACCAGGATCACCCTTTCAAATTCAGATATGCTTAGCCAGGCCCGGGCCACACTGGCCGTTATGCGCTCAAAATGGTTGAAAATAATCACCACCTTTTTACGGGCCGTTTTACTCTCCAGGATTTTTTTGAGTTCCGGGACAGTCTTCCGGGATAGGGTGGACTCCTTGTCATGGGAAATGGCAGTGATAATCTCCACCATCTTGGCCTTTATAGGGTCCGGCTCATTGATGTAGACCACCTCGTACTTTTCCTCAATGGCCTGCAGGTACTGGGCGGTGTGCTGCTGCCACAACAGACTGTTTTTCCCTTCCCTGATGTTTCTAATCAAAACATCCTTAATCTCAGCTTTATTCATACCAACCTCTGCTGTAATTCATTAGAAATTAATTCATTCATCTTAAACCCCTTTAAACGGGCCTCTTCCAGGCCTATAGCAAACCTATTACCATCATCTTCCAAGACACTTAAATGGGTAAATATCCAGGGAGATTGGCCCTCATATTTCAGGGCCAGTAATGGTTTGGCCTTTAACTTCACAGAAAACCTTTTCAGGTCCCATACGTGCTTTTTAAATAGTTCGATTCGTTCTCCCCCGGTGGCCTTCACCCTTAAGATGAACACTGTTTCACCGTCACCTGCTATTAGATCCGGGGCCCGGGATACAGCTCCTGGTAGTCTGGCAGCTTCAAAGTTCTGGTCCCGGAAAAGATTAATTAACTCATATTCGTGTTTAATATTCAAACTCTGTCTATTTTCAACGTCTAAATCCAATAAAATACACCCCCGTGAATTTTTTGAAATTAAAATAAATTCGTTATCATTACGTCTATGGCAATTGGCCATTTTCAGGAATATTCTCCTGGTCTTTACTGCTGGAGATCTAAAAAAAGGCCGCTAATACAAATACATGAACCCTGAAATGGCCTTTTTTTATCCTCCAGGGCAATGGTTGCCTAACTTCAGGAGAAATTTAATGGTCCTTTAAGTACTACTTTTTAGGTCAGATGGTAACACCCCCTTCGGTTAAGTATTACTCTACTGACATTATATCATAAATACTTATGCGTGCAAAAAATAGGAAAACTAGTTAAAAGTGGCCATAATTACTCTGAAGAGATTTATGGGCTATTTTACTCTTACACCCCATTCATGTTGGTTTTTTAATATAACGGAAATTTCGCCCCAACACGTTTTTTGATCTTTTGGCCGTCGAAATTTTAATATTAAAAATACTATTACTGCTCCTTTTACTACCACGTAGTAACAGCAGCAGGAGTATTAGTAGTTGTATTAATAGAAGTTCCACCGCTGAAAGCTCAAAAAACGAACCCGGCGAAATTTCCGGTAATATTAACACAAAACTAGAAGCAGCCACCACAAAAACGAAAATTAAAATAATTAAAAATAAAAATAAAACCATTAATATTATATAAAAAATTAAAATAAGAAAGTAAATTATTTTATTTATTATTATAATTATTATTAACAATTAAATTAAAAAAATAATTAATATTATTAATTTTATTATAAAAAGAGGAAGAATTAGAATTAATATTATTTATTCTATTATTATTTATAAAAATTTAAAAATTAATTATATAATTATTCTTATTTTAGTAAAAAATAAAATTTGAAATAATATCAAAAGATTTTGAGGAGTTAGAATGAATATGATGGAGATTGATGTTAGAGAATTACTTAAATTTAAATTTTGAAGTATATGCATTATTATTTATTTTGTTAGCACAATCGGTACTTTTAGGAGATATGCATGCACTCTAAATATAATTAAAATAATTAGATATCCTTGCATTTAATAAAACTCTAATCATGACTCGATGCAGGATAAAATTAACTTTCTCATTGTTAATTTAATGTCTGATTTTAGCTTATTTTATCATATTAATAATAAAAGAATAAAAAATTAAAATAAAATAAAATTTTTACTGGATGGAAAAATTAATTTCCAAAATATCATGTTGAATTTTGTTTATAATTTATATTATTATGGCTGAAAATAGAGATATTGAATCGTTATCAGCATTAAATATTGTTTATTTTTTTTATTCCAGATTACCTTTTATCCATTTTTCAGATAAGATACCTAAACTTACTGCTGTTCCCAATACTATGGCTAATATTCCAGTTATAATACCGATTATAACATCAAAAGATGATAAAGAAGTTTCTTGGGTTATTAACCAAATAAAAACAGTTATCAACAGGGCAAAACCAAATATAATATTAACTATAGCTGTTTTACCCTCAAAGCCGTTTAGAATGAAGAAGAATGAAAACAAAAGTGCATAAATATAAGTAAGATCTATTTGATTACTTACAAATAGACCTAAAAGTAGAAAAACAAACAATAAAATTCCTAATGCAACTGAAAACCTACTTCTAATTTTTACCAATAACATTCCCTCCCTTTATTACTATAATGAGGTTTCCTGATATAGACTTTATCAATTAATGTGTGTTAATGAACTATTAATTAACTAAAATAACTAATATAATATCATTTAATAACTTTTCACTAAGGATAAGATTTCTATTTTTAAAAATAAAACTAAATATTTGTTTAGAAAATTGATATCCAAAAAATGATATCAGTTTGAAAACTAGTAACTAAATTCCAAAGTTGATATCCAAACAATATTAATTATTTTATATAATGATTTATCTTAGACGAGTTAATTGTAATTTAATTCTTTCTATCCACTTCTTTTTCAATTAAATCAATTAATGCCCTTTGACGGTCCTCCTGGCCGTTATCTTTACTAACTTTATCAAAATCATCTAACAATGACTTACTAATACTAAAAGAAATCCTTACTTTTTCTTCTTCAGTCATAATATCACCATTATTTTTTATTATTTAATAATAGAAGTTCATTGTATATATAAAATAGTATATACCTCAAAAAAGGTATTATAACGGGATCTGTATATACTATATACAAAATCGTATATATTTAAACAATTTTCAATAAAAATAAAAATACGATTAAATTATTAGTTATTTGTTCATTCATAATCTGATATTTGAAATAATATGAAAATATCTTCCTAAAAACTGGCCGTATATACCCTTAGAGTATATACTATATACCCGGTAGATGCCCCTACTCCCTGGAGAGAATATATACAGTTATTGTATATCACCCGGCAGATCATATATACTCTGATAAAATTTTACAAATTTAATAATAAATGGCCATATTAGAAAAAATAATTAACAATTTAATAAATATAATCCGAAAATAAAAGAAAAAAATAAAAATTTTTTAAAAAATAGGCCGTATATACCCTTAGGGTATATACTATATACCCTGTAGATGACCTTACTCCCTGGGAGAAATATATACGCTTTAGTATATACAATATTTCTCCAGGTAAGGGTTAGTATCTATTGGATATACAATCTGGGATATCATGTAATCTCCCTTTCCAGAATTAAGTTTTCAAGCATTGCCCTAGAAAGGCCGCATCTTTTGGCATGAAAACCAATGGTATCCTCACCAGTGAACTGGTCGATTTCCAGTGGACTGCAATTGAAAGTATCAGCAATATGTTTTATGCTCGTTATGGCATTATTTAAGGCAATGTCTGGATCATTTTCTTCTTCTTGGCTTTTATGTAGGGATTTTAATTTTAGATATTCTATATACTCCTCTCTAGCCTTGATTTTAATTCTATTTTCTTCAATTTTTGCTTCCAGGGCCCTGATTCGATTCTCGGTTATTTTTATTTCATTCTGGATCCAGATTCGCTTATTGGTGATGGCCTTGGCAAAATAATCAACTGCATCACCATAGGTATACTTGCTATTGCGGATAATCCTTCGAGAAATAGGCAGACACTTAGCAGAAATAAGAATCTTTTTCATTCTACTTCCTCCCGGCATCTTTCATCCACCAAAGGCTCATCATCCATGGCCCAATTCAACAATCTCTCCCAGGCTTTCATTCCTTCTTCTATTTGGTCTTTATTTTTTTTATCCATATTTACACCACATACTCTTTAAGAAAAAACTAGAGTATTACAAATCAACCTATAACTTATTATTAAAAACTATAAAAGAATATCTATTAAAAAATAATAAAAAAATATTTAAAATTAATATTAAATAATTATAAAATTATGGAAAATAAATTAAAATAAAAAAAACAATATTGATAAGTTTTTATAGAAAAAAGAAAGTATCTTATTTTTAAATATCATTTAGGTAAATTTATTGTTCCGTTTGGTAATTCAACAATTTTCTTTTCTTTAAATAGCTTATCAACAATTTTTTCTATAGCTACACTTACATTCTTTCGGGTTGATTTAAAACCAAGTAACCTTGCCACCGCGGTAACTACCTCATCACGAGGAGTTGCATGTTGATATTTTAATACTAAAAGCACAGCCTCAGAAATCTCTGATTCAGATATAAGATTTATTTGAGGTTTAGGATTATCTTTCCTTTTACGAACCTTAATTTTACCATCTTTTAAATATAAGAAGTCATTAGTACAACTGATTCCACTATTTTTAGAATTGTAGAAATATGCATTGATAATAGTCTTTTTTAACTTTGGAGTTGATCTTTTAAGACCCCATAAAGTTCTAATCCGTCTTATAACTTCATCCATATGCACCGGTCCTTCAATTTCGACAATATTCTTAATAAGGCCTAGAATGAATAAAGAATCTTTTTCTAACAAATTTCCTGTGCAATTAGCCCCTAAAGAATCACATATTTCATAATCACATGCAATACCATCTATATCGGAATAATCCTGTTGTTCTATTTCCACTACATCTACTTCTTCAATGAAATTAGAATAATTATCTTCATCAGATTTTAGACTACTTGAACTAATTTTATAATTTTTAGAATTCTCAATTGCACTTAAAAGCTTTCTGATACTTTCTGGACGGTTACGATACCAGTCTGTGGACCATATCCGGTATATTTTCCATCCTAAATTTTCTAAAATTTGTTGACGTAGCCTATCTCTATCTCTTGCTACTTTGGAACTATGATACATAGCACCGTCACATTCGATTCCCAATAGATATCTGCCCCTATTTTCTGGATCAATTATAGCTAAATCAATTCGAAAACCAGCACATCCTACTTGTTTATGAACTTCAAAACCATAACCTTTTAAAAATTCATATACTGAATCTTCAAAGGGTGAATCAGTTTCTTCTAATGGCGTTGAAATTGATTTAAGGTTTTTTGTTTCAGCATATTCTAAGAATATTTTTAATGATTGTAGTCCAAAGGGAGAAGTAGGACTAATATCCAAATCTCTATACGTGAAATTAGAGAAAACCACACATTTCTCCCTGGCACGACTAGCCAATACATTAAGTCTTCTTTCTCCACCAGCTTGATTTAAAGGTCCGAAATTTTTATATAACTTTCCATTTTGGTCAAATCCATAGCCTACACTAATAAATATCACATCACGCTCATCACCTTGAATTGTTTCAAGATTTTTTACAAAAAAGCTTTCATTCTCCTTATTTGAAAAATAGCGTTCCATGCTAGGATTTTGTCTCAATTCTAATTCTAATATTTCGAGGATTGCTTGCTGCTGCTTGATATTAAAAGTGCCTATTCCCAAAGTTTTACTGTTACCATATTTATTATAATGTCTGAAAGCAGCTTTTACTACCATCTCTGCCTCTAATCTATTAACAGAGCTTCTGCCACGGTCATAAACAGCATCTTGCAGATGCACAAATTTTAAACCTAAATTTTTAGAATTATGACAGGGTGAAGGATAAATAAACAGTTGATTATCATAAAATTCTTGGTTGGAAACAGCAATTAAAGATTCATGCCTACTCCTATAATGCCACTTAAGAGTTTTAGTTGGAAAACTAGGCTTGCATAAGTGTAATATACTCTCAATATCTGCTAAGGAAGAAAGTTCGTACTCTTCCTCAGAACTTTCAATCATAGTATCAAAAAATGTAGTTGGAGGTAACTGCTTAGTATCTCCCATTAATACTAACTGATTACCCCTCATAAGAGCTCCCAAAGCATCTTCTGGTTTAACCTGGCTTGCTTCATCAAAAATTATAATATCAAACTTCATATTCTCTACAGATTGGGGATCTATAAATTGAGCAATAGATAAGGGACTCATCATAAAACAAGGTTTGATTTTCTGAATAAAACCTCCAGAATGATTTAAAAGTTGACGAATAGGCATGTGTTTTCTTTTTCGATTAAATTCTCTTTTTAAAATACCTATTTCTGAATTAGGAGATGATATTAATGTTTGAGGAATGTTCTGATTAACATTATTTAAAATTCTAAATTTATTTTTAATCATTAATTCTTTATCGAGTTTAACAAATTCCTGAATTTTGCTTTCGTGGAAATCACCAACAAAATTCATTAAATCAGGTTTTAATACAAATAACTCTTTTAAAAAATTTTCAGCAAAATTGGCTTTTAGAACAAGTATTATTTCATCAACTTCTAGAGAATCTTCTTCTAACAATGTTATTATAGGACTAATTAATGGATTATTCTCATTTTTTATCAAATTGAATTGCGACCATATATTCAATTTACTAAAATTTGAATTAAAATTTTCAAAAATAGCCAAGAATTCATCAAAATCTGTGCTATCTAAGCCTTGTTGGAATAGTGAATCATAGTCCATATTCAAAAATTTATTTAATTTGTTTAAACCATCTAAAAATTCTTCATAATTTTTTGAAATAGTTTCAACAACTTCCTTTATTTCTGTTTTTTTAGTTCCAGTGGAAATCAAATCAATAGCTTCAGGAGTTATCTTACCTTCTTTTAATAGTTTTCTAAAGTTAATGAGCCATTTTGAAAGCTTTTCAAGTTCTTCTGGATCCGTTTTCTCCGCATTCCATTTTGATCCAAATAAACGCCTGGCCAAGGATTCAGATTCATGAATAGAACCTTTTAAATCCTTACACTTAATTAAATGCTCCAAATCAGAAAGAAGAGCCAAGTCATCATCAGGTGCACTTTCCACATATAGAGAAGCTATTTCATATCTTATATCTAAGTATTTTTTTAAATTAAATTTCAAATCATTAAACTCTTTCTTTAGTTCAATGAATTGGAAATCAGGTTGAAAGCTTAAATTAAAAATTTTTTTGGCGCTATTCAAATTATTATCGATTGATTTAAGATTTTCAATTAATGCGGAACTAATTTCTTTAATTTTCCAATGATTAGTTTCTAAACTAATTGATTCAATTGATTTTGAAGATATTTTTCCCTTTTTTAGTAACGTTCTAAAGTTAATGAGCCAGTTTGATAGTTCTTCAAGTGTTTCAGGATTGGTTTTCTCTGCATTCCATTTTGATCCAAATAAACGCCTGGCCAAGGATTCAGATTCATGAATAGAACCTTTTAAATCCTTACACTTAATTAAAAGCTCCAAATCAGATAAAAGAACCATATCTTCATCAGGAGAATCAGTTAGATAAAGAGATTGAATTAACTTTTTATTTTTTTTGTAATCCCCGCTTAAAAATTTCAATCTTTTATGCATTAGTTTAGAAAATCTTTCATGAATAGAACTGAGATCTCTTTCTAGTGTATCCTCTGTAAATTTAGACAAAAACAAATCTTTTTCTTTAAAGTCTTTTAACAATACGATTAATTTACTAGCATCTGGATTGGTAGCATCCCATTCCGAATTGCTCAAAACATGTTGATCCGTAATAGGAGTTTCAGAAATGATTTTAGAAATTTCAAGAGACTCGTCTAATTCATATCGAGTATTAGGAATACTTATCCCGGTTAATTTATCTAAATTTTCAATATTTTCCTGTAAATTATTAAGATCTTTTAGCAAGAAATCTATAGACTCTTTTGCCCCACTTTCATTATTCATTAGTTTTTTACTGGATAAATCCAGACGCTTTCTAACCGGATTGAAATCTAAAATAAGTTTATTTATATCATAATCCACTGCTTCGAGATGAAATTTAGAAGAATATTCGTGGAAGGATTTTAGTTTCTTTATAATATCTAATGCTTTATTATTTTCCTGGTCCCATTCGGAACTATCCAATATTTCTTTATCGTCTATTTCAGCATCAGCTATCATAAAAGCAAATTCAACTGTACTGGCAAACTCGATTTTATTTTTTGGAATTTTAATTCCTGCTTTTTTAGATAAAATTTGAAGATTATTCTTCAAACTCTTGAGCTTTTTTAGTTGATATTGAATTAAATTACCAATTTCTTCTTGATCAGCAGGTAAAATAATCTCAGGATTGGAATATTTATATTTCAAGATACTGAGTGGCTTTAAATTACTATAAATCTTAATTAAATTATTTAATGTTGAAATAGCGGAATCAAGATTCTTCTTATCGTAATCTAAAATGTTTTTTATTTCAAAAGAAGGAAGAGATTTATTTTTTTGTTCAAAGTAAAATAATCCTTCTTCTTTCATTCCGAATAATTGAAAAGGACTAAAACCTGTTTTATTAATATTTTCATGTATTAATTCCATCTTTAAATTTAAATCAGATTTTAAATCATCTAGTACATCATATTCCTCTTCAGAAATCTTGAAATTATTCTTAGTAGACGATAATGTTCTTTCTAGCTCGTTTAAAACCATTTTTTTGTTAGATTTTCTGCTGTGCAACTCTAAGCAATAATCACCCAAGCCAATATTATCCATTCTATTTTTCACCACTTCCAGAGCTGCCATTTTTTCACTTACAAAAAGCACAGTTTTATTCATTGCAATTAATTCTGCTATAAGGTTTACAATGGTCTGAGACTTTCCAGTTCCTGGAGGGCCCTCTACCACTAAATTTTTTTTCGATTTAGCATCCTCAATTGCAGCAATTTGAGATGAATCGGCATCTAATACTGTGAATGTCTTTTTTGATGGAATTTTTATATCTACATCATTTTCATTAAAAAGATTGAAATTATTTTCTTCTGAAGGATTAAAAATTGAGTTTATGATAGGATTATTCACAAAATTTGAATCTGGCCATTTCGAAGGATCTAAATCCTGATACATTACAAATTTGGTAAAGCTAAAAAAACCAAGATATATTTCATGCCTTAATTTCCATTTTTTTTTAGAAGAAATAGATTTTTCAACAGATTTAAAATAATCAAATATGCCTTCCTTAGTATCCGGCATTGAAAAATCAGGTATTTCAACTCCCTGTTCTTCCAATTTAGCTTTTAAAGATATGTTGGTAATTATATCATCATTAGTCCATTCTAATTTGAATGCGCGTTTTACTTTAGTTCTTCTAAGTTCAACTGGAATTAATATTAAAGGGGCCAGCCTTGGTGCAATGGCATTCTTAGATTCACACCATTCTAACATTCCTAATGCTAAATATAATACATTATAACCCTGTTCATCTAAAACAGTTTTAGCTTGCTGATGAATTCTGAATAATCTTTTTTGCAGATCTTTTGAGTTAAGATTAGTTTGTAAATATCTATCTTGATGTTTTTCGGCAACTTCTTTGCTTGGAGAGGGCAATTCCCATAGTATGTCTGACTCTTTTTCCGATAATTCAACTAGTTCTTTTTCCTGGAATTCTTTATCAAGATTTAATTTTTCTTTTTTAGGTTTGAATTCCATTGATTTTTCTTTTAAAACGAGTATTTCATATATTTCAGTACTTATTTCGTCAACAACTTTTATAACTCTAGTTCTGGGCCTAAAATTAAGTAGTTGATTTCTCATGGTCAAATCTAAAAGTTTTTCTCGAAGTACATTGAATTGTTTAGTCAAATCAACAGTTTCAGCAGCCAAAACATAGCCCCCTTTCCACCTAAAATATACACTGATTAATTAATTGTGAATATAAATGGTATAAAATTTGCTATTTGTCTTTCAAATTGGTATGAAAATTTTGTAATAGGTTTAAATAATATAAATAATAATAATTTATAATTTAATAATAAGGTGTGTTCATGGCCAAAACAATAAACTCAGAAGATGTAATTAATATTTTAAATGAATTAGAAAAAGAAACAATTAATCCTGACAAGAAAATATTCCACCAGCATGTATATTTAGACAAAAAAACAGCAATAAAATTATTGCTCCTGGCCTTTTTGGAGAAAAATAATAAAAGCGGCCTATCCCGGGCAGCTATACTTCAATACATCAAAGAATATGAAAAAGAAAATGGAAATATAATCTCTAAAGCTAGGGAAAAAATAAATTAAATTATTTATTGGTATATTGGTCAAGTATATTCATAATCTCCGGATGCTCCTTTATAGTGTCGAAAATCTGTTTAGTCTTTAACATATCATTTTTCATCTCTTCCTGGGCTTTGTGCATCTTTTCTACCATTTTGTAATTCTCATCACCAATAGTCTTAACCTTCACCTGGTCAATGGAAAGGTACGGCAGGGCCTTCAGGTACCTTTTTTTCAAATCCTCGGGATCCATGTACCAGTAAGCCCGGTCCACATCAGAGATCTTATGCCCTGCCAGAAAATCAGCCAGGACCTTATCCCCCAATTTATTCATAATGGTGGATATAAAGTATTTACGCAGGCCATGTGCTCTCCAGAAACTGTAAGCACCCTTTTTCTTTTTAAAACCAGCTTCTAAACCAATCCTTCTAAAATTAGTTACGATGCAGTCCCGATCAATATGTTCTCCATTGATTTTGACAAATATGGGAGATTCATAATCTGTAATTCTTATATTTTGATTTCTACCGTACATCCTCTCTTTAAGGTAAGAAATTATTTGCATGCTTGCTTCAGGAGGAATAAAGGTGATATAACGATAATTTACCTTTTTACGTACCAGGTGTATGGTTAATATATGTTCTTCCAATTTTTTTTCTTCTGCAAATAATTCTTCCATAGAATTAATTTCTTTATCTATAACCTCCCCCACAGCATCCATAAATTGTCTTATGGTTAATCTACGGGCTTCTGCCTGGGCCATCCCTGAAAGGGCCATGATATAGATTAATGCTCTTTCGCGAGAAGCAGCAATATTTATTAAAGTTTGAAGTTCAAACTGTGATATTAGTTTACCATAGTTTTTTTCCAGAGATATATCCCCTCGGGGAGTTTTAAAATTAGGGACCTGTATATCCAAACTGCTATAAAACGACTTTAAAGCATAGATATTTAATTTGATAGTTCCATTGGCTTTTCCATCGTTTTCCAGCTTTCTTTTAAATTTTAAAAAATAAAGATTAATTTTCCTATCCCTCAATTTAATACCCTTTTCCTCTTCAGCATCTGCTTCCAAGATAAGTTCATCCGGTGTTTTACCAATTACTTTACAAAAGTTTCTCAAGCAATTAAGATAGGCTTTTAGAGTTGATTTTTCTAGATCTTTTCTTAGTACCCATAAGTCAATACGGTCCTGGGAGGCAACATCAAATTTCATACTAAAATCTCCTTAAAGTAATACTATTTTAGTGTATTACTAATATATAGCTATAGTATTATATTTTGTGTTTTTCCTTGCCCAGTGTTCGTTAAATCTAGGTTAAACGAAGTTACCTTTTTTTCTTTCAAAACTGATTTCTCACAAATGAAAATTATCCAGATCCATCATATGTGAACTACCCCATATAGATTAGATTATTAAGATAGATACTATTTCTCAAATTTTTAAAATTCACTCATTTTTTTCTAATTTAGCCAAAAAAAAATGAAGAATTTATATATAGTTAACTATATATAACTTCATATGTCAGGGACCGAATCAGAATCAAAAACACCGGTGGCCAAAGCCATAGGTACTAAAGTCACACCCCGAGAAATTGAAGAAATAAATGGTTTAATTGATGCAGGAATATATCTTAGTGTCTCAGATTTTATAAGAGAAGCTGTTAGAGATAAACTTCGTGCAATTAAAGTTATAAAAGTTCGAAATATTGACTACGAATCGGCTAAAAGTGAAATTCTGGGTTATTACCGTAGCTATGAAGAAGCCTATGACTATGAAGTTGCTCATGATCTGGAACTTGATTATGAATTGGTTTGTGAAATAACCGAAGAACTGGAACGGGAAGGACGTTTAGGGGTAACTAAATGAGCCAAATTTACACTAAAGAAGGTGACACCTTAAAGGGGAATAAAATCGTCTCAGAAGCCAGGAAAATTTCAGATCCTATCATAATAGTAAAAAGTGGACGACATAAAGCACAGAGAATAATCTTAAAAGATAATGCTATGTGTAGGATAGCTAAAAAATATAAATTTATAAAATAATCCTGATTCAATTCATTAATTCTAATATCGTTTATAAACACTTAACTTTTAAAAAAAATATTATAGAAATAATAAGGACTCATCCTTAGCCCCGATTTTTCTAATTTTAATTCTAAGGTAATTATTATATTATCTCAACTTTTTTATCCTTCATCAAAGTTTTCTTACCCCAGATTATTAGAACCACCACCACGGTACCTAACATCAATATCAAATAAAAGAGCAGAGCGCTTTGTACTTCAAAAACCGGGACCAGAATAAAGGTGGATAAATTCAAAGAAGCATGGAATAGTAAAACAGCCAGGATACTTCTACCTGTATTATTGTATATCCAGGTAAATAAGATGGACATTAAGCTCATGGTTATAAGAGCCCCTATAAATAGAGATAGGGCCATGCCATATTGTGGTCCGGCCGCTCCTGTGCCAAAGTTTAAGGGGAAGTGCCACACCGCCCATACTACACCCAGGATGATACTGGATGTTAGTGCGCTGCGGTTTGATTGCAAGCGGTCCAGAGCATAGCCTCTCCATCCAAATTCCTCCTGCAGGGGACCTCCCAGGAGCAAGAGATAAAAAAACCAGAAGAATATTAGCCAGGGTTCATAAAAAATACTTAAAATCGGAAGGGGATCTCCCAGAAGTGAGGCAATAAGTAGTGCGGCTCCGGTAATAAAGGGCATCAATAATAAGATTGGTAAATACCATATTCTATGAAATTTGTAGTCTACTCCTCTTTTTAATAATTGAATAACACCATTTTTACCATTATTGTAGTAGGTTAATAAAAATGCGGCGACAAAGGGACCCCAGGCACCTAAATTAAAGGGCCCCAGGAAAAAGTCAGCTAAAATGGAGGGGAATGGTATTCCCTGACCAATTAATATGGGCGGTATCCAGAAAAACCACGAAAAAAGAAAGGTGATTATAAAAAATAAATATAAATTCCGTTTTTCAGATACCTGCACAGGTTCAGGGGGTTGGGTGGTATTTGAATTCATGAATAGTATTTAATTTAAATTTATATAATTATTCTTATATTTTGTATGGTGATAAATTCCGATTTCACCTAAAGAAAAATCTAGATTTATAAATTATTTTTTTATGGGCTTTATTTGATTTGAATATGCATTATTTTTTTTAACTTTCACCGGATGCAATATCTTTTTAAAATATAATAAAAACATTCTTCAGGGTATTATTTACTGATGAAAATCTAGCGGATGTGAGGATAAATTACTCCTCCTTAGAAAAAATTTCCAAAATAGGCCTAAATCACAGGGTACATATAGACCAGTTAATTCATTTTCAGTGATTTCTTCATTTTTTAAAATCAGCGAATTTTCAATAAAAATATCTATTTTTCATGAAGTGTTTATGTGATTAATACTCTTTATACCATAAAACTTATGATTTTAGGATTAGTGAGATTAAGTTACTAAAAAAAATATTAATTGAATTATTATCTGGATTAGTAATTAAAATAAATAATTTTACATATAATATTTAATTATTATATATTTAATATATAATTTTATATGCTATTAATTAAATATAATATATTAGTTCAACATTATCCGGAGCAATAATATAAGTTGTATACTATTTATTAAAATAATAGTATTCATTATTACAATTATTAAATTTTAAATAATTGTCTATCATAGTCTGTAATTTTATACTAATCACTTAAAATTGTATGAAAATAATTAAAATGAGGTGTAACTTAAAATGAATGAAGTATTATCGGAATATTTCTCCACTCTGAAAATGGGTAAAATTCAGTCCCATGCCAATATGGCAGTTCTGCCTTTAGTGGGGAAAATAGAAGATTCTACTTACATAACCCTGCAAGAAGCTCTGGAATCAAATTCTTTACATATTAGTGAAATAAGCCAGCAGGGATCTGTCCCGGAATTAAAAGTACATAATAATGGGGATATTCCGGTTCTTTTAGTGGATGGGGAGGAAGTCTGGGGTGCTAAGCAAAACCGGGTTTTAAATACATCCATACTCCTACAAGAAAAATCTGAAACCATTATACCGGTAAGCTGTACCGAGCAGGGTAGATGGAGTTACAACAGCAATGAGTTTTCTGATTCAGGGCATGTAGCAGCCAGCAAGATTCGGCGTAGAAAATCAGCATCAGTATCCTTATCCCTTAAATCATGTGGAGAGTACCTTTCCAATCAGACAGCTCTCTGGAGTGATATTGAAGAAATTTCCCGGGATGCCCAGGTAGAATCCCCCACCCGTGCTCTGGGTGATGTTTACCTATCCCAAAAAGAAGATTTGAATAAATACCTGGAAGCTTTTTCAGGTATAGATAATCAAAACGGAATACTGGTGATGATAAATGGGGAAGTGGTGGGCCTGGATATCATATCATCCCGGGCGGCCTATAATCTACTTCACCCTAAGCTCGTGAAAAGTTATGCTCTGGAAGCAGCTTTAAACAAAGATAATTCCATAAAACCGGAAGAATCTCTTTTCACTGAATTCTTAGATGATCTACTAAAATCCAGTGAAGAGGTGCACGAATCCGTGGGCTATGGAAAGGATCATAGATTCCAGAGTAAAAATACTCTTGGATCTGCCTTAATCCATAATGATAAGATTATACATACTGCATTTTTCAAAAAAGAAAGGACAGTAGAATATATGGAGAGTTTTTCTAAAAGGCGCAGATTCAGGGCCAGGAGGTAGTTAATAATTATACTCAAAATTCACCCCCGGAGGTTATAGCAAAAAATTAATTATTAAATTAACATAATATATTAGTGATTTTATGGCTTATCGCTTAATTATAATCATACTACCTGAGAAAAAGGAGTTAGATGAACTAAAGAGTATCATCCATAGATATGATGTACTAAACTCCTGGCAAGTCAGTTCCCGGGAAAATGAGATTATTTATCATGTGATTATACGCCGGGCCAAAACTGAATCACTAATAAATACTTTGCAAAAACGTTTCTCGTATTTAGAGGGTTTTAGAATAAACCTTTTACCTATTGAAGCCTCAGTACCAGTTCCAGAACCTATTTTTAATAAAAAAGAGGATGAAGTTACCGATACCACCCTGGATGATTTGAAGGACCGTCTGGATCCCCAGGAATTGATTAACCGCTTAAGTCGCCATGAATTATATGCCAGTTTGTCAGATATTTCTAAATTATCCCCTATTTACATCACCATGGTTATCCTATCGGCTATTGTATCTGCCATCGGGGTTTTGAATAACAATGTAGCGGTGATAATCGGGGCCATGGTAATTGCCCCTTTTTTAGGGCCTAACATGGCCCTGTCTCTGGCCACCAATCTGGGGGATGTGCAGTTAGCTAAAGATTCCATTAAAAGTAACTATGTGGGTGTTGTAATTGCCTTTAGTTTATCCCTGCTTCTGGGAATGTTATTTAGCGTGGACCCTTCAGTTCCAGAAATATTATTACGGGCCCGTACCAATCTGGGGAGTATAACCCTGGCTTTTGCCTCAGGTATTGCCGGTGCTCTGGCCTTTACAGTGGGATTTAGCACCACTCTAATCGGAGTCATGGTGGCGGTGGCTCTTTTACCACCACTGGTAACCTCTGGTTTACTATTTGGTTCTGGAGAATATGCCCTGGCTTCGGGTGCTTTTCTACTATTCTTTATTAACCTGGTTTGTGTAAATCTGGCCGGAGTTTTAACCTTTAAGATACAGGGTATAAAAGCCATCTATCCCGAGCAGATAAGTAAATCCCGGAAAATGATAAGACTATCCCTGATTTTGTGGACTGCACTCTTACTGTTACTCATGGTATTGATTTTACAGTACCGGGGAGCACTGGATCTTTTACTATTAGGTTAAAATGGGCTAAATAAAAAAATAATTAAGTCATTTAGAGGGTTCTAACAAATTATAATCTTAAATAAGAATAAACTGAGAATCGGGAGTTAATAACAAATTCACTCTACAGGATCAAATTCGGGGCATCATAATTATTATAATACTTATATTAAAAAAATAATATATTTATGAATATAATATGGGGGATACTCTTTGGAAAAAGATAACTATTTAGGAGAAATTAAAAGCTTTAGCACTTTAGAGGATGATTTAAACTCTCTAAAACCACATCAGCATATAGCTCTTCTTTATAATAACCCCCGGGAATGGAAAGAAACTATTATTCCTTTTATTAAGTGGGGCTTGGAAAAGGGTGAAAAATGTGTGTATATCCGGGACTCTTCCCAGGATAATAAGCTACAGGAGTATTTAAAAAAAGAGGGAGTGGAAGTAAATTTCTGTGAAAAATCAGGACAGTTAGTTATTCTGGATGAAAGTGAGGCCTACACTAAAGATGGTGATTTTAATTCTGATACCAGGATCCATTTAATTAAAACTGAAGCTCAGATAGCCAAGGATAATGGCTTTAAAGCTCTAAGAATTTGTGGAGAGATGAGTTGGGTGCTGCATGATCAATCCGGATTAGATAGATTAATGGAATATGAGAGCCAGTTAAACCAGAACTTTACTTCTAAATATCCATCTTTAGCCATTTGCCAGTTTGATATGCAAAAATTTGACCCGGAAATCATAAAAGGAGTGATTATGACTCATCCGTATTTGATAAATGGAGGTGAAATTTATAAGAACTTCTATCATGTACCGGCCCATGAATTCCAGGATACTCCCCTGGCAGAAAAGGAAGTGGAAATCTGGCTTAATAATATAAAAAGAGAACATAAAATCCGCCTCAGGGAAGAATTATATGCTGAAGTATTGAGTAAATCTTCTCAGGCATTTGTTATCGGGCTTTCTGATGGAAAAATATTGTTTAATAATCCTGCTTTTAATGAACTGGTTGGTTACAGTCCTGATGAAATAAAGTCCTTAAACTGGGATAAAGATTTAACCTCACCAGAATGTCGTCATCAGGAAAAGATTATCCTGCAGGAAATGGAAAAAACTGGTCTTCCGGTACGCTATGAAAAAGAATATCTTAAAAAAGATGGTACCCGGGTACCCATAGAAATATTAACCCACCCCTCCTACAACCATGAGGGAGAATTGAAATATTATTATTCCTTTATCAATGATATCAGTTCCCGTAAAAAGGTGGAAGAAGAGCTTTTAATCAGCGAAAACAAATATCATACTCTTTTTGATAATGCAGAAAGTGGAATCTTTTTAATTCGTGATGGCTTTTTTATGGAGTGTAATCAAAAAGTTCTAGAGATTTTTGGGGTTTTAGAAGAGAATATACTGGGTAAAACCCCTGCTGATTTTTCTCCACCACTCCAGGAAGATGGAACACCTTCAGATCTGAAAGCCAAAAAATTGATGGAAAAAGCCCTCTCTGGTGAACCCCAGCACTTTGAATGGAAACACCAGCAACAAAACGGCACTGTATTTTTTACCGAGGTTAGTCTAAATCGCTTGAAAATAGGTGAAGAATATTTGCTTCAGGCTATTGTAATGGATATCACTGGAAGAAAAAGGGCTGAAAATCTCTTAAAAGAATCAGAACACAAACATCGTATGGTGGGTGAACTGATATCTGATTTTGCCTATTCCTGCATCCAGAAGGATGGAGAATACAGGGTGGACTGGATTACCGGTTCTTTTTACCATATAACAGGATTTAGTAAAAAAGATATGGATAATCAATTTGGCTGGATGTTCACCGTGCACCCGGATGATACTCCCAAAGCACAACAACAGTTACAGGATATAAAACCCGGTGAGAAAAATATTAAGATATTCCGGATTATCTCCAGCCAGGGGCAGATAATCTGGCTTAGAAACCATATAGAGTGTGTGGAAGAAAATGGAAATTGGCGTATCTATGGTGCTGCCCAGGATATCAGTCGGGAAAAAATATATCTGGAGGATTTAAAAAGGGAACTGGAAATTAACCAGTCACTCTCCCGAATATATGCTCCCCTTATTTCTGATAGTTCTTCCATGGAGGATGTGGCAGATATCATACTCCAGGAATCTTTAAAACTCACCCACAGTGAGAATGGTTATGTGGGTATGGTGGACCCTGAAAATCAGGACATGGTAGTTTTAACCCATAGCAGTATGATGGTGGGGTGTGAAATGGTGGATTTAGATGATAAAATTCGATTTCCTCCTTCTAAAAATGGCAATTATCCTGCTTTATGGGGCCATAGCCTGAATACGGGTAAGGGTATATATACTAACCAACCAGAAACCCATAAAACTTCCCGAGGGACACCTTCAGGCCATATTAAAGTTACTAACTTTATTTCCGTTCCTGTTATGGCTGAAAAAGAATTATTGGGACAGATTGCACTGGCCAATTCCCGCCATGATTATGATGACAATAAACTGGAAGCCCTGAAAAGGTTAGCTGAATTTTATGCCCTGGCCATTCAAAGGATGAGATTTAAAGATGATCTTCTAAATTCTATTAAGGACAAAGAACTGCTTTTAAGGGAAATCCACCACCGGGTAAAAAATAATCTGCAGATTATTGCCAGTTTACTTAATCTACAGTCAGCAGAAACCCAGGAGGAAGAAGCCCAGGAGTTTTGCCGGGTAAGCCAGGACAGAGTACGTAGCATGGCCCTTATACATGAAAAACTTTACAAATCACCTAATATATCCCGGATAAACTTTTATGATTATGTGAAAAGTTTAACCGAGGCCCTTTTTTACAATTATACCACCCATCCCGGTATAGTACAACTGAATCTGGATATTGATAACATATCCCTGGATCTGGATACTGCCATACCCTGCGGACTCCTTTTAAATGAACTGATAACCAATTCCCTGAAATATGCTTTTCCTGATGGCAATAAAGGAACTATAACCATTAAATTTAAATCACTACCATCTGGTGAGTATCAGCTGGTGATTGGTGATGATGGTATTGGTCTGCCACCTGGATTTAATCTGGATCGGGTGGAGACCCTGGGACTGCAAATTGTGATAAGCCTGGTAAAACAAATTGAAGGAACTCTGGAACTGGAAGAGACTTCTGGAACAGTTTATACTATCAACTTCAAGGAACTATCCTATAAAAACCGGCTGTAATTATTTTCCTCTACATTTATAATAACCGGATTAATTTCCTATTAAAATCTGGCGAATTAATTTTATAATAACCGGATTAAATTACCTATTAAAACCGGCGAATTATTATTTCTTCTTACCATCTATTTTTGAAGTTGCCTTATTCTTTAGGAGAATAAAATAGATTTACCTGAAAAGCACATAATTATATATTAAAAACGGTTTCAATTTCAATACTTATACTACAGGGAGTGGTAACCATGGAAAGAGAAATCATCCAGATTGATGAAGAAAAATGTGATGGTTGTGGTAGCTGTATACCGGGATGTCCTGAAGGGGCCTTGCAGGTTATTGATGGTAAAGCCCGCCTGGTAAGTGATTTATTCTGCGATGGATTAGGGGCGTGTATTGGAACTTGTCCTCAAGGAGCCATTGAGGTTATAAAAAGGGAAGCAGAACCCTATGATGAATATAAGGTGATGGAAAATATTGTTAAAGGAGGATCCAACCTTATAAAAGCCCATTTACAACATTTACATGAGCACGGGGAAACAGAATATCTAAATCAGGCCCGGGACTATTTAAAAGAAAACGAAATAGAAATTCCTGATTATGAAACCATGGAGTGTGGTTGTCCCAGCTCCCTGGCCCAGGAAATTCAACCCGGGGAGGATAAAGAGGTGGCAATCTTTCAGGCACAACTTCGTAACTGGCCCATACAGTTACAGTTATTAAATCCCCAGGCATCTTATCTTAAAAATGCAGATCTACTTATTACTGCTGATTGTGTGCCCTTTAGTTATCCAAACTTCCATGAAAGATTCTTAAAGGATAAGGTTCTGATTATCCTCTGCCCTAAACTTGATAAGACCATAGACCAGTACGTGGATAAACTATCTCAAATATTTGCCACTCAGGACATTAATTCCATCTCGGTGGTACATATGGAGGTGCCCTGTTGTTCCGGGATAGGGGTAATTGTGCAGCGGGCCCTGGAAAAAGCAGGAAAAAATATAATTATCAAGGACTACACCATTTCTATAAGTGGGGAGATAATTTAATTTAAAATTTCCTTTTTTCCCTCAAGGTAAGTCCAGTTCCCCCTATTAAAATAATTTTTTTTAGCAAGTCTTAAATTGTAAATATTTCTTTTAAATCTTAAATAATCTTATTAATGGTTAATATTAGTTTATTCTTAATTTACAGATTAATTAATTCAAATTTAATTTTATCTCCCGGGTAAGATTTAAGTAGCAGCAAAAACTAATCATTATAAATAGTAAGTGAATATAAAAAAAGTGAGATTTACTTTAAATTAAGAACCTCTGTGATATTAAAAAATAATTAAACTATGGCGAGATAGAATTATCCAGACAGGATATTCCCTACTATCTGGTGAAAAAAATGAAAATCCCAAAATGTATGAGTACCCAGCACCCGGATAATGTAAACCCTCCCTTTTTTGCTGAGGGTAATGAGATTAGTGGTGAAGATGAAATAGCTGAAGCCTACTACGTTTTTTCCCACTTAGGCTGTGATGAACAAATGTGGGACTGTGAAGGAAAAGAAGTGGATAATTACGTAGTTAAAAAATTATTAACCAAATATGAACCATTTTTCAGAGATAATAAATTAGGAGAAGACTTCATTCTTACATTAAGGGTTCCCAATCCCACTGTGGAAAAAGCAGAGGCCAAAATCTTACTGGAGACCCTGGAGAGCATCCCCCGTTCCTATGATACTGCCCGCTTGTTTTATGGGGAGGAAAGGGCTCCGGTATTTGAAGTGATACTCCCTATGGCTGCTTCTACTAAATGTCTGGACCGTATTTACCAGTACTACCTTGATTTTGTGGTGGGAAAACAAAACCAGCCATTTAAAAAAGGAGACATTACTATTAAAGACTGGATTGGTGAATTCAAACCAGAAAACATTAATGTAATACCTCTTTTTGAGGATAAACCTGGCATGCTCCAGGCCGATTCTATTACCCGGAACTATCTGGAAGATAAAAATGTGGAATATCAAAGGGTATTCTTAGCCAGATCTGACCCTGCCATGAATTACGGTATAATAAGCGCTGTTTTATTAAATAAGATTGCACTGGAGCGATTTAATATACTATCCGAAGATTTGGGTATTGATATTTATCCCATAATTGGTATGGGCTCTGCTCCATTTAGAGGTAATCTGGAACCTTCCATGGTAGAAGAAGTGGGATTAGAATATCCCAGTGCCCATACCCTGACTCTGCAGTCATCATTTAAATATGATCACCCCCATGCAGAAGTAATTGATGCTATAAATAAGTTAAAAAAACGGAAAACCACCACTCCTCATGAAATGGATGAAGAAAAAACACTGGATATCATCGATAGATATGCTGCAGAATATGAAAAACAGATAATCAAACTGGCCCCTATTATTAACCGGGTGGCAAAGTACGTACCCAGCCGCAGGAAAAGAAAATTACATATTGGTTTATTTGGTTATTCCCGCAGCATTGGTGAAATATCACTTCCCCGGGCCATAACCTTTACCTGTGCTCTTTACTCTCTGGGAATACCTCCCGAAGTCCTGGGTTTAAATGCAATAACTGATGCTGATCGGGATTATCTTCAAGAGGTTTATAAAAACTTTGACCTGGACCTTAAAAAAGCAATTCAATACCTGGACCGGGATTCTAAACTATTAAATCCAAAACTAAAAGAATACCTTAACCTTTATTACCCTGAAATCGATCAGGACCACTCCCACCTGGAATTAACCCGGGATATTAATAAATCCCTATCCACCAATCAAACTGGAGGAATGGGAGAGAAGATCTTAAGAGGGGCCAATTTGAGGAAGTTCCTGGGTTAATAAGCCAGAAAAGATAGAAATAAATCTTCCTCTAATCATAAGGGGGAATTATAAAGAAATAATATAAAAGCCATATATTAAATCTCAGGGTAGAAAAATTTAGGTTAAAGCTGGGATTTATATCGCTTATCAAAACTCCTCCAGGAACGGGCGATATAGGGTTCACATTTATCCAGTTCACTTAAAAGGCAGGCTCTGATGGTATCTGTTTTAACTTCATCTTTTTCATCTAATTTTTTATTTATAGTAGCATATACCGAATCGAGTATTTCTTTTTTTTCATTAACACTGTAACCAGCATCAATAGCTGCTTTTTCCAGTGACTTTTTTATTTTAGATGGTTTAAATCCTTCCACTGAACCTCTTTTTTTAATTACTTTCACCATTTAATCACCTTGTGCTATTTAATATAAACTTTATAGGATTAAAATTTATTTTTTAGTAGAAATTATTACTTCCCCCTGTAATTTATATGCTTTAAATTTATAAATAATGTTTATAATTACCATAAATTAGCTAAATCATTTAAGATTTCAAAAGATAACTTAATATAAAGAATTATAAATGCTGATATTTGGATAAAATATTAAATATCATTCCGATTAATTACAAAATAATCTATTTTTAGAAACTGGTTTGTATTATAAAATTCAGGTGAAAAAAATGAGTTTTACCAATCCTAATGTTAAAATTAGTCCCTGGAAAAAGAAACTTCTCATAATTATGCGTATATCACTTCTACTCTTAGGGAGCAGTATCATTATATTTGGTAGTGGAGGTACCAAGGTATTTGGTTTGATGACCCTTTTAGCATTAGGGGTGATTTATCTTCCCACTCTATTTAACCGTAAGCACCTGCAGATTATTCCGGTGGAAGTGGAGATACTCTTTCTGGTGGTGGTGATTTTAGAGTACATCCTGGGAAACACCTTTGGATTGTATGGTAGAATTGATAACTATGATAAATTCATGCATTTTACCATCCCCATGATTGTAGCTTTAAGTGGTATGATGTTCATGTACACTGCCTACTTATATGGCCGATTAAGGACCAATTACTGGATTATGGCCTTTTTAATAGTCATGGTCACCCTGGGGATAGGGGCCCTTTTGGAACTGGTGGAGTACTTCTATGATAACTTCCTCTATCTGCATATCTCCCATGTATTCCCCACCGGATTAACTCAAGGATCACCTACCATGGACGCCCTCAGCGACACCATGTATGATCTATTTACAGATCTAATAGGTGGTATTGCCGGGGCATTACTGGGGGTAGTGCTCATAAAAAGAGCGGAAAAAAAGGGTAAATGTGTGGAGTGGGTGGATGGAATTGCTCATTTTGAGGGATTAAAAAAAGAAGATGAAGCTAATAATGAAAAAAGCCTCCCTGATAATGAAAAAAGCTGTAAATTAGAGGAAAGTGAAAAATAATTTATCCCATTTCCATCTCTTTAAAAATAATAATTTTAATTATTCTTTATTTTTAGATAAGGCTAAAAAATAACTATTATAACCGGGGTTCGTATTCTAATTCAGGAAACTCCATAATAAAGCTGGTACCTTTTGTTTTATCCATATGAATAGTACCATCCAGCTGATCCACCAGGGAACTAACCAACCTTAAACCCAGGGTGTTTGTCCCGGTAAAATCAATATCATCTGGTAATCCCACCCCATTATCTGATACTTCCAGTACATATAAATCTTCTTTTTGGAGGAAATTAATTTTTATTACCCCCTCCTGGTGGGGAAAGGCATATTTAATGGCATTTGAAAGCAGTTCATTGATGATTAATCCGCAGGGTATGGCGGTATTAATATCCAGATTGATTTTTTCCACACTGGTTTCCAATCGAATCTGATTAAAATTTACTCCATAGGAGGAGAATAATTCGGAGGAAAGCCGGGAGATATAAATAGAAAAATCTACCTGGGCCAGGTCCCGGGACTGATATAAACTCTCATGAATCATGGACATGGATTTAACCCGGTTTTGACTTTCTTTAAATAAATCTCGTGCCTCTTCATCTTTTACATAATTTGTTTGTAAATTCAGCAGGCTGGAAATAATTTGCAGGTTATTTTTCACCCGGTGATGGATTTCTCGAAGCATAACCTCTTTTTCCTTAAGGGAATTTTTAAGAATGTTTTCTGCTTTTTTCTTATCACTTATATCCCGGACTACAGTACAAAAAAGGGAAGGATTCGTTTTTTCTAAAAAGAAATTAGTTACCTGAGTATCCCTGAAGTCACCATCAGCACGCATTATCACCTTTTCTTCCACATGTAATTTATTGGGGATTTTCGATGATGCAAAGGCCTTTTTAAAGATCTTCTGGATTTTTTCTTCACTTATCAGTTCTTTATTTTCGGGAGTCATCATTTTATACAATATTTCATAAAGATAACGGTCTGTTACTTTTTCTTTACTGTATCCGGTGATGTTCTCCAGGGCACGGTTCCAGTAGATAATCTCTCCCCTATGATTAGCCAGGGCCACCCCATCAGAAGTTTGTTCTATTACACTTCTAAATTTTAATTCACTTTCCAAAATTTCTTGTAAGGCTTTTTTACGCTGGGTGATATCCGTACCAATAATTACAAAACCGGTAGGTTCTTTTATGATACTGTAAATAGGGGCCAGATTAATTAATACCTCCACGGCCTTACCTGAATTTGATATAATAGTGCATTCTCCATTGAAGCTCTCTCCATTTTTGATGGCCTTTTCCAGCTGTGGTTTATTTTCCAGGGTAAAAATATCATAAATACTTTCTTTTAGAAGTTCCTTTTCACTGTAACCCAGCTGGGAGATTATACTCTTATTTATCTTGGATATGCGCCCTTTGCGGTCTAGTAGTAGCAGGAAATTAGGCATGGTGGAAATTATTTTCTCTGCCGCCAGAGTGGGGGTGAGTAAAGGAAAATTATACCTCCAGATACCATAGACAATGAATATTAGACCCAGGGTGAGCATGGTCTGGGTAAACTCCGGGAGGGGAATGGATAGTTCAATGAAAATAAAATCAGTGATTAAACTTAATATCAGAGGGGTAAATAAGCCTAAAGCCAGGTAGAGTGCCTGTTTTTTATCCATACCTTCGGCTTTAAAGTAATACGAAAAAACCAGAATAGATGCACTTAAAGATATTATTACGGTCCAGGCTGAAAATAAATAATATATGATGGGGTTTTCTGGTATGGAGTAAGTCCAACCCCAGTATTCTAGTATAGGGGGTCCAATTAAAAGATCGGTGGTAAAACCAAATAATATGAATATAAGGGCAGGTCCATAGATTAAAGGGTAGGCAAATTTATTTTTTAAGATATGTCCTCTGTTGGTAAATATGAGTGCAATCTGCAGCATAATAGCAGGTATCAGGGGCCATAATGTACTCACCTTTAACCAGAATAAGGCAGACTCTGGATTTTCTACCAGTCGGTAGGCAAATTCAGTTATGGCCATAAATGAAACCATAACACTAAAAATTGCTATTACCCGATTAAGAGAGTTTTCCGGGTTACGAAAATAAATGAAATTCCCAATAAAAAAAGAGGTGAGGGCTGCTAAGAGTGAAATAAGAGAGTATTCATTGAACATAAGTCTCTAATAGTTATTGTTTTTGTTATTTAAAAAGTTAATCCCAATAGTATCTAATACTTACCGCTAATACAAAATATCTAAGGATATTCATTTATCTCTATAATCCAAAGATAAAGTAGCTAAAGGAGATTAAATTAGCTCCTTAATACCAATAATAGTATCTAAAAGGAGATTAAACCATCATTATTCTTTAATTCCCCTTTATTTAACATATCTTCCAGAACATTCTCTATACGGTCAAAGGTTTTTTTACTGGTGGTTTTAAACCCAAATAACCGGGAGGTTTTAATAATTAGTTCCCTTTTATTAATTTCTTTTTCAAATTCTAAGACCATTTTCAGTGCTTCTCTAATTTCTTCAGCAGATATATAGGTAATATCTACTTTATATTTCCTTTGGCGCACATCTATCCGGGAAGTATCATTTAAAAGAAGGAAATCACCACTTCGGCGGATGTTACCATTGTTTTCTGCCATTTCCATTCCACTGGAAATGATATTTCGCACCTTACTACCGGCTCTTCTTAGTCCGCAACTTTCTCTGATTCTTCTAATTACCTCTTCTGAATGTATAGGTCCTTCTGTGGATACAATCTCACTCACCACCGAAGATATGGTGGGTATGGAAGACTTGTACAGATCATCTCCACTATTAAGACTAATAGTATCATAGGTCTGGTAGGGTATCAGTTTATCCTCCAGCCGGGGAGGAGCATCCTCGGGTACTTCATCTATTCTTGGGGTAAAAACAGGATCTTTATCTACATTAGGATTAAAAGTAGAATCATCATCTAAATCAGAACTAATACCGGTACCTGGTTCTTTATCAAAACTATCACCAGTATCATTACCTGCATCAGGATTAAAACCAGTAACCGGTTCTTTATCATTTAAATCCTCATCTTGAGGGGTACTTATATCCTCAGCCATATAATCTACCTTCGTAGGCTGGTTCACATTAACTGATACTTCCCCTCCATTTGAATCTGAATCTAATGACTCTCCCCCATTTCCTTCTATTTTCTCCCCTTCACCCAGAACATCCTCCCAGATATCTGGAACTTCCTCCTTAATTAAATCATTTCTAATCTTCTCTATGGCCACAAGAATTTTTTTCTGGGTCTCTTCCCGGTTACGGTACCAGTCAGTGGACCACACATGAATTATCTTCCATCCCAGTCCCTCCAGAATCTGTTCCCTGAGCCGGTCCCGGTCCCGTGCAACCGGGGAGCTATGGTACATGGCCCCATCACATTCAATTCCCAGGAGATATCTACCAGGATTTTGCTCATCCAGGATAGCCAGATCCACCCGGAATCCAGCACAACCCACATTACGCTCTACATCCAATTCATTATCCACTAAAAATTGGTAGAGAGAGTTTTCAAAGGTACTCTGGTATTCATCTTTTCCTGATTCTCTTTCCATAGTTCCGGTTTCAGCGTACTGAAGGAAGTTTTTAAGGGCACGAACCCCAAAAGGAGTGCCGGAATTTACATGGAGATCCATGGACTGGAAATTAGAGAAGACCACACATTTTTCACGGGCCCGGGTAATAAGCACATTTAAACGCCTTTCACCACCTTCCTGATTCAGAGGTCCGAAATTAAGGGATATTTTATGATTTTCATCAAAACCATAACCAATGGAGATTAATATTACGTCCCTTTCATCTCCCTGGATGGTTTCCAGATTTTTAACAAAGAAATGCTCCTTATTTTTTTCCTGGAAGTACTTTTCCATGGCAGGGTTTTCTTTACGTTTTAATTCCAGTTCTTCTAAAATGGCATTCATCTGTGCCACCGAGAAGGTGCCCACCCCCAAACTCCGGGTATCACCATATTCCTGGAAGTGGTTAAAAATCATGTTAACCACTTCTTTAGCTTCTAAAGGATTAGATCTACTTTTTCCTCGTTCATATACTGTTTCTGGATGATACTCATGTTTTAATCCCAGTTCTTGACTTTCATGGCAGGGTGAAGGATATACCAGGAGGTGGTTGTCATAGAATTCCTTATTGGAAACTGCTATTAGTGATTCGTGCCGACTGCGGTAGTGCCAGCGGAGCATTTTAACCTGGAAACTGCGCTTACATAAATGTAGAATACTTTCCATATCAGCTGCAGTAGCTATTTGCTCTGTTTCTTCTTCTGAAGATATCATTTGATCAAAAAAAGATGTGGGGGGTAACTGGTTGGTATCACCCATTACCACTGCAGTTTTAGCCCTTAAGAAAGCTCCCAGGGCATCTTCTGGTTTCACCTGGGAGGCCTCATCAAAGATAACCACATCAAACTGCATCCGGGAAGTGGTGGGATCCAGGTACTGGGCAATGGATAAGGGACTCATCATAAAACATGGCTTGATTTGTTTTATGAGTCCACCCGCCTTGCTTAATAATTTTCTTAAAGGCAGGTGTCCTCTTTTACGGGTGAGCTCCCCACTCAAGATACTGGCCTGGGAATTAGGTGCAGCACCTCCAAATACCAGGGGCATTTCCTGGTTCAATTTATGGAATAATCGTTTACGATTTAATTCAATAATACGGGAGTCCAGTTTTTGGAACTCCTTAATTCTTCCCTGGTGCAAATCTCCAATAAAAGTATAGAGTATGGATAATTCTTTAAAGGCCATAGCCAGTAAGCTATCAGCGAGGTTACCCTCCATGGCACTTTCCACATCTTCCAGTTTTATTTGACCTGATTCCACAGAGGGTATGAAGGCCGCCGCCCGGGTTTTCATACACAATCTTTTCTTTTCCAGGTACTGGGACCATAAGGGTAAAATACTTAAGTTTTCCTGCCAGTCCTTTAATTTAGATTTCCACTGATTATAAGTAACATATTCTCCTTCTTTATTAAATATGACATGACTGTGGGTGTTAAGACGATTTTTTAGTTTATCTAACCTGATACTGAAGCGATCAGCATCTATTAAAACCTCTTTTTTATGGGAGAGTACTTTGCTTTTTTCTATTCCCTGGGCTGCCAGTTCAATAGTTTTATCGGTGATAATTTTTTCCTGGACCAGTTTTCGCAAGAGCACTATCCAGCGGGCGGTGGCATTAAGATCAGTCAAAGAAGCGTTTTCCAGGTTCCACATAGAGCCAAAGAATTTACGGGCCTTCACTTCATGGCTTAGGAGTTCATTGTACAAATTAAGGTAATCTTTTAAAGATTCTAAATCCTGTATTATCTCATAATCATTAGTGGGGGGTGTTTTAAGGTAAAGGGAGTCTATTTCATTTTTTATTTTACGGTATTTACCACTTAAGAATTTAATTTTACTGGAAGATTGTTCCAGGTACTCCTGCAGGAGACGGTCCAGGTCTTTTTCCCGGGCGGAGTCATGAAATTTATCCAGAATATTACGGGTGCTGTGCAGTTTTTTAAGTTTATCCAAAAGCAGGAAAGCATCATTTTCATGTTCATCCCATACTGTTGAATTTAAAACTGCCAGGTCAACTGGTCGGGACTGTGCCAGCACATCAGCGGCTTGAATGGATTTTTCAAATTCATTAAAATTCTTAGATGGTTTAATCCCATAGCAGTCCTCCATGGCTCGTACCTTTTTACGTAAGGATTCTAAAAGATCCCGGGTTTCCTGAATAAGTAATTCTATACCCTGAGCATCAGGAGGTAAAATCATCCCCGGGTCGGTACCAGACCAGGTATTATCTGAAAGAGGAGGTAATAACTGGGCTAATTTAGCCAGGTTTTCCAGTTCAATAATTGATTCTTCCCATTCTTCCGGGGTTATAGTCTCTGGAGAAGGGATTCTTACCGGGGGTAGATTTTTAAAGTGTTTTTCAGCATTTTCCTTCATCCCAAATAACTGGAAAGGAGATAATCTTATCTGGTAGAGCGGCTGGTGCAATCCCTGGTTATAATCATTTAACTGTCGCCGCAGGGTTTCTAGCCGGTTTAACTGTCGTTCAATATCCAGTTCTTCTGGTGAAGATTCATTTAAAGATGATTCCAATTCCTGTAATACATCTTTTTTACGGGTTTTATGGGAGTGGAGTTCCAGACAGAATTTACCCAGGCCAATACCATCCAGCCGGTTTTTAACCACTTCCAGTGCCGCCATCTTTTCACTGACAAACAGTACTGTTTTTCCATGGGCCATAAGTTCAGCTATGAGATTTACTATGGTCTGGGACTTACCTGTACCTGGGGGTCCTTCCACCACCAGGTTATTTCCGGATTTTACATCTTCAATAACTGCAATCTGGGAAGAATCAGCATCCATAACGTGGTAGACATTCTCATACTGCAGTTTACTATCCACTTCACTTTCCTGAAAAGTGGATTTTCTTTTATGGGGATCTGGATTGAACAAGGCCTCTATTAATGGTTTTTCAGTGATATCCACCCCTTCTTTATAGGAGGCCGGGTCCAGGTCCCGGTACATTACAAATTTTGTAAATGAAAAAAATCCTAACTGGATTTCTTCCAGGACCTGCCAGTCTTTCATGGATTTTGTGGATTTTTTTACTTTTTTTAAGTATTTTTCCACACCTTCCGGGGTAAGAGGCATTTTAAATTCCGGTAAATCCAGGTCCATTTCCTTTAACTTGGCCTGGAGGGAAATATTGGTTAGTATATCATTACCATCCCAGTGTATGGAAAAGGATTTGCCCACCTTTCTTCTTTCCAGGATTACAGGGATTAATATCAGAGGGGCCTTGCGCACATCTGGTTCATGTGGTTCAGTCCATTCTAAAAAACCCAGCCCTAAATAGAGAATATTATATCCCTGCTCCTGAAGCATGGTCCGGGCCCTTTGATTAATATAAAAAAGTCTTCTTTGTAGTTCAGAAGGGGTTAAATCAGTTTCTAAAAATCGGGACTTATTTTCTTCTGTGATTTCCACTTCAACAGGAGGTAGTTCCCATAAATCAGAACTCTTATTTTCTATTTCAACTTCAACTTCCTTCTCTTCTTCTATAACTTCTTTACGAGGCAAGAATTGCATTTTCTTTTCTTTTAAGACCAGAAAATCATAGATATGATTGAGGTCACCTTCTACTACTTCAATAGTACGGGAACGTGGGCGAAATTTTAAAAGCTGGTTACGCATACTTAAATCGAGGAGTTTCCTCCTTAGACTTTTAAATTCTTTTTGAATAGCGGCTGTATTTTTATTCCCCATCTTAAGTTCCCTCATATTAATTTTTAAAAATTATTCAATTTTATTTAATTACCAGGCCCGGGCAAGGTACATTGTTTCTGATATTTACTTAAATAACTTATCTAATAAATATTTTGAGGATAGAAACAAATAGGTGTATCTTCACAACCCGGGAGTAATGTATTTAACCTTAAATTTCATCATGCATCCGGGACAGGATAAGGGCCAGGGTAACAATATCCATCCGGTTGTGTTCAATGATAGGTACCAGAGGGCCGATATTATCCTCTTTTTGATAGGTTTTATAGTAACCGGGTATGTGGCTACCTGGTACATCATCCACCCGTTCTATATCAAATAAATGCCTTTCTATAGTGGTAAGCCGACAGTTGGGTAGATAAGATCCCCAAAAACGCCGGGAATAATGATATAAATCAAAATGAGTTCTGGAAAGATCCTGTTCTATTTGAAAGTACTCTAATCGGTTTTTGATATAGGGTAAGTCAAAACTGGCCCCATTAAAAGATACAAAAGCAGATTCCTCACATAAATGAGAGGTTATCCCGGATAACACCGCAGGTTCCTCACCCAGATCACGGCACAGGTACTGCCGAACCTCAATTTCATTTTTTTTCAGGGTGGCTTCCCCCATAAGGATAACTGGCTGGTGGTTTAATCCCAGGGTCTCAATATCCATAAAAATAAAATGCTCCGGGTTTTTATATCCGGCACACTCCAGCACCCGTTCATGGGAGGAGGGGTAGTTTTTTTTAACCAGTTCTATAATAGAGGAACTATCCTTCTCTTCCAGTTTACTAAGGAACATTTCAGCTTTCCAGCCAATTTTAGGGTGATTCTGTAGTTTTTCTATATCGGTGAATCCTTCTTTTTTTAAGCGGGATTCGGTGGCCGGACCAATACCCGGGAGGAGTTTAAGATCACCTATCATTGATTTTTTTATGTCACTACACTTTTTTAGACAAAAATCAATTTTTTCCCGGGATTTTATGAGATAAGTAGTTCCATAAGTGGTTTCTATTTCCTCTCCACCAAAAACCTCATCCAGGGTTTTATCCTGGTATTCATTTAAAAGACGGCGCTTTAAATCAGTCACCGGGTCTAATGATTCCCGGAGATGGTCTTCGTGACTATTATTCTGGTGGAGTGGCATGTTAATCATTCTTAAATAAATCTTAAAATCAATATCATATAATCTTGCTTATTAGTTATTATTTAATCCTTAAAATAGTTTTAGAGAGCATGTGGAAATTAATTAAAATAATTCCGGTATAAAAAGTGGGATTAGTACCATAAATTAAGTTCCCAAAAAATATTATTAAGAATTTTTTGGGGAGGATAGATAGGTATTATTCTGGAAGAAGGCTGATTACTGGATTTAACATTTGTCTATAAAACATAATCAGCATATTTATTAACTATAACCTTTTAATTTGTTATTATTAAAAAACAAAATTAAGGTGTTGTCTTTGAAGAAAATACATATTTTAAGTATGTTATTAATAGTATGTTCCGTATTGGTAGCTGGCTGTACCAGTGAGGGTGATGATTGGTCCTCCAATAAAACTTACTCCGGGATGGGAGTAAGCTTTGATTATCCTGGGACCTGGACTGATCAGAGTAATGACCCCATGCTGGTAGATACTTTTGGTGAATCAGGAGTAGCTTTTGGTAAGGATAATGAAATCTTTGGTTTTGTAGTGGTGGATGTTGGTGTTTTATCAGCAGCAGACAAAGATAAATTGATAAATGACCTTATAGAAACCTATAAAACTGAACTAAGATTAACCAACGAAAAAGATATCACGGTGGATGGTGTAAGTGCCAAATTACTCTCATCACCCAACCCCACTGATGGTGTATACAGTAATGTAGCCTTCTGGATAAAAAATGAAGATTTATATATTACGGTATATACCTCTGAGAAGACTGCCATAGAAACCTTTGAGAGAATTCTAAACACTTTCAAAACCACTTAATTTTTTATTTTATTTTTATTTTTAGGAAAATAATAATATTCTATATGCTAAGAATTTTGTACTCCGATAAAGGTCATTAAAAACTTATTGTCCTTTTGTGGTTATCCTGATGACCATAAAGATTTTTTTTTAGTTGATTATAAGTGCAGATGAAATCAAATTTTAATCCGGGATATATTTTGTAAGATTAAAAGTCGTTTTATTAGTAAAATTACAGTAATTTGCGCAGACTATCTGCAGCCTGTTCATGATCTGGATTTAAAGTTAAAACCCGGCTGAAGTACTGTATAGCTCCCGGTATATCTCCCTGGGATTGTAATATCACCCCTAAAAGATACCAGGCATTATAAAACTGAGGATCCTTTTTAATAATATCCAGTAAATTGAGTTTAGCCTCCAGGTACTCCTCGCTGTGGTAAAGGGCAATGGATAAAAGGTAAGATAACTGTAAATTCGAGGGTTTTAATTGCAGGGCTTTTGATAAATATTCCACTCCCTGAACACTATCCCCATTTAAGTCCAGAAGCTGACCCTTTATTTTTAATAGTTCCCAACTTTCAGGTTGCATATCCAGGGCATTATCCACCAGAAATAGTGCTTCATCCAGTTTCTCAGATTCCATTAATTCTAGGGATCTACTCTTAAGTTTATCCACACTATCAAATTCTATATAGGACTCGGATCCTGCTGTGGCAGCCATGGGTTTATCCTTAACAGGTTTTTGATATTCACCAATCACTTCTTTTAATTGACCGGATTCTGCTTCCTGCATCATTTTTTTAAGGATATAGCTGGTGGCTTCTTTGTGCAGGGGCCGATTCTCATTACCACATTTAGGAGAATATATGCAGGAAGGACAGCCTTCCTTACAATTACAGGTGGTGATAAGATCCCGGGTTGACTTTATAAGTTCTTCAAAGACCTGGATGGCTTTTTCTGCTAATCCTATTCCTCCTTTGTGGGCATCATATATGAAAATGGTGGGGGCCTGGGTATCCGGGTGATATGGAGTGGATAATCCTCCAATATCCATACGGTCACACATCACATGCAAGGGGAATAAGGCAATAAGGGCATGCTCGGTGCCATGTAAACCTCCAGCAAATATATCATCCCCGGTGAATTTCTCCTCCAGTACCTCTTTTAAATGGGAGGGCAGGGTAAACCACATACCCCTGGTTTCAAATTTCAGGGGAGGTAAATCCAGGGGATAGGTACCCAGTACCTTACGGTAGTTAAGTAATTTGTATTTATGGAAATCTTCTCGAACTTCCAGCACCCCAAAGTGTACCTTCAATCCTCCTATCTGTCGGTTTTCTATTTTTTCCAGGACTTTTATATCCACTTCCTTGAGAACCTGGGTATGATAATCCACACTGCGCCGGGCCACATTTATTATCCTCTTTTTATTATCAAAACTCTCCACCGTATAGGTTTCCCCCTGATTTATCAGTACCGCTCCTTCATGGGCTTCCCGGTAAGCCTGAGATCTTTCCATTCTCTCCAGTAACCGTCCTGAATGCATAACCCGGAATATATCCGAGGATATCTCATCCAGACCATGTTTAAAAGCAGGATTATCCCCGGCAATATACATCCACTTATGGAGATTATTCCGGATTAAACCATCCCTTTCTGCTTCCTCTAAAAGCAGAGGATCACCATAAAAGTATTCTTCTAATTCTTTTTTTGTAAGGGGTAGTTCATGGATAGCGCACAGTACATGTCCCTGGATGATATGAGGATTATGTAAATCTATTATAGCGTTTTCATGAGGTTTATCAAAGAAAAAATGGGGGTTTTTCATGAAGTACTGATCCAGAGCATTTTGAAAGGCCAAAAGCACCACCAGAGAATCATTTTTCCGTCGACCAGAGCGACCGGCCTGCTGCCAGGTGGAAATCATAGTTCCCGGGTAACCCGAGATAATTACTGCATCCAGAGATCCAATATTTATACCCAGCTCCAGGGCATTGGTGGTGGTAACCCCTATTAATTCCTGGTTTCTTAACTTTTCTTCAATTAACCTCCTCTCACTGGCCAGGTACCCTGCCCGGTAAGCGGTTATTTTTTCAGTTAATTTAGGTTTACGTAAGTCAATTTCCTTTTTAGACCACATGGCAATTAATTCTGCCATTTTACGGGATACTGTGAAGCACAGGGTCTGTAATTCATGTAAAATAAAGTATAAAAAGAGGTTCTGTGTTTCCTGGTGCACTGAAAGGTCAGACTTCTTCTTGTAAGGATTATAGAGGATGAAGTGCTTTTCCCCCCGGGGGGAGGTGTCCTGGGTCACCACCTGGAAGGGTTTACCCACCAGTTTCTGGGAAAATTCCTGATGGTTGGCCAGGGTGGCCGAAGAGAGAATAAACTGGGGGTCTGATCCATAATATTTGCAAATCCGGCGCAGTCTTCTGATTAAAAAGGCTACATTGGAACCAAATACACCCCGGTACTGGTGTGCTTCATCAATAACCACGAATTTAAGGTTGCGGTAGAAGCGCGCCCACTGATGGTGCCAGTATAATATTAGATGAAGTTCATAAGGGTTGGTTAGTACCAAGCGGGAATGACGCTTAATATAGGGCCTATCACTTTTAGGTGTATCACCATCATAAATGAATGGTTTTAAATCCAGTCCCAGTTCTTTTTCCAGATCTTTCAGGACTTCCCACTGATCATTGGCCAGGGCTTTAGCAGGATAGATGTATAGTGCGGTGGACTTATCATCACCTAACTCTTCCATAATAGGTAAATTAAAGGCCAGAGTTTTACCAGAGGCGGTGGGGGTGGTTATAAGCACATTTTCCTTTTTTCTAAGGAGTTCGAAGGCCTGGGCCTGGTGCTGGTAGAGATTTATACCATTATTCTCCAGATAATTCTGGATATAAGACGGAAGATTTTCCACCTTCTGGTAGGTTCCTTCCCGGGAAGGTAGGGTTTCTATATGTTCAATTTTATCCCGAAAACGGATGTCCCTTCCTATTTTATTTAAAATCTTCTTGACCATGGTTTATCCTGTTAGTAGCTGACCTGCATATTTATTACTAATAAGTCTCAGGGGTTTATAAAGATTTGGAAGGATTGGTAAATTCTAATATTATTATCAAACATGGTAAAATAATGCTTAGTCCGGAATATATCTAAAAAAAGTAATATTATTTAAATTAAAGATTCTATATTACCTGCTTAATAACGGCGGCAATGGTTTTAAGTAAAACCGGTCCATCCATCCTTACCTGGTGAATGATGTAGGTTGGTCTTAGATAAAAACTAAAAAACGCTTTTTTTTGCATTTTCTTTAAATCATCCAGGGAGCATTCCACCGTCTCCATAATAGGGGAAAGCAAGGTGAATTTGGACCAGTCTTTCACTTTTATTAAGTTTTCTTCAAAGGCCTGGTGGTAAAAACGGGTCCCGGGATAGGGTGTGGCCAGAGAGAAAATAGCATAAGATGGTTTAAGTTCCTGTACAAAGTTAATGGTATTCTTAATACTGCTATAGGTATCTCCCGGCATACCCAGCACCACCGAGGCAATGGTGCGCATTTTTTCTTTACGGGATATTTCAAAGGCCTTTCTTATGCGATTAATGGTAGTTTTTTTATTCATACCATCCAGTAACTGTTGATCTGCAGATTCAACCCCCATAAAGATAGTGATGCATCCTGCCTGGCGCATGGTTCTAATCATTTCCTCATTCAGGGTATCCACCCGGGCGGTACAACCCCAGAATACATCCAGATTTCTTTCTTTTATGAGCTGGCAGATTTCTTTTACCCGGTGAGGAATAAGGGTGAAGGTATCATCCATAAAGGCAATGGTTTCTATACCCAGCTCATTTACCAGATATTCCATTTCATCCACAATATTCTCTGGAGATCGTAAACGAAGTTTAGATCCATGTAAAGCAGCTGATGCACAAAAAGAACACTGCATGGGACAACCTCTGCTGGTTATCATGGTGGTCATACTACTTTTTAGATTGAGGAAGGTGTAGTTTTCCAGGGGCAAGAGGTGTCGAGCAGGTAAGGGCAACTCATCCAGGTCACTTATCAGGGGCCGGGAAGGGGTTACTGTATCTCCCCAGGCTATTCCCTTAACCTGAGACAGGTCACCACCACTCTCCAGAGTCTTTACCAGTTCGAGCATGGTATATTCTCCTTCTCCTCGAATAACCACATCTACATAATCTTTTTGAAGGATTTCCTGGTAATTAAAACTGGGGTGATATCCCCCCATAACTATAAGTGCCTGGGGGCAAATGCGGCGTCCTAATTTAGCAGATTTTAGAGCCTGAGTAATGGTGGGAGTTAAAGCGGTTATGGCTATTATATCCGGATTACTCAGCTTTAATTCCTTTTTTAATGTATCCCAGCTCATGTTCAGGGCAGATGCATCTATAATATTTACATCCACACCATTTTCTTCTAAAACTGCAGCCATATAGGCCATTCCTAAGGGAGGAGCTACCACTCCCATGAATTTATATTTAGAAGAAGTTTGGGGAGGATTTAGAAAAGTTACCTTCATTATTTTCACCTTTTATAATGTAAAAAAGATAAAATCAATAATAAAGGAGTAGTCCCTCCTACAACTTAAAAAAGATAATAATGGTATTTATTAATATAATAATGCATTTAATTATATTAAAAGGACTATATAAAAATTAGTATTAGGGTGATTATTATGAGTGAATGGATAGAAGTTAAAAAGGATGAAGACGAAGCCAGAGAAAAGCCCACTATATGGGATCCTCAGGCTGCAGGAGAATTTATTACTGGTATTTATATTGAAATGGAAGAGGGTGTGGGTCAGTATAAGAGCAAGATGTATACTCTCAAAAATGAAAAAGGTGAAGTTAAAATATGGGGGTCCACAGTACTGGATGGTTTAATGGAGAAAGTACCTTTAGGGGTAGAAGTAAGAATCACTTTTGAAGGAAAACAACCCTCCAAGCAGGGTAAAAATCCATGGAAGGATTATAAAGTGGAATACAGGAGTATCTAGCAGTTCCCTTAAAAAATCTACTTACTCACATATTTTTTTGATTATGGCTAATTTTAAAAAGAAGAACATGAATTAGTTTTAAAAAATAAAAAGATTAAATTATTCAATAAAGTACAAAATTTAGATTTTAAAAAATAAAAAAAAAAAGTAATTAATCAGGCTTCACTGATTAATTTAACCCGGGTTAAAGCAGCGATATTAGTATTTAAGGCCCTTAGATCTTCTTTATTTAAGTTTCGAATATCGTTATGGCCACATATCTGGGCTAACATTTTTATTTCTTCATTCATGGCATTGATGAAGTTACTAACCCTTTCTCCCTTGGTTTTGGGTTCCAGTCTTCTTCTCATCTTCAAATCCTGAGTGGCTATTCCTTCCCGACAGTTTCCACTGGCACAGGATTCACAGCCACGACATCCCATGGCAATAAGTGCCGCAGTGGCCACATATACCGCATCGGCCCCTAATGCCAGGGCCTTGGCTGCACCAGCACCGTCTTTTATACCACCGGCCATGATGAGATCCACCTCATCCTTAACTCCCATGTCATTTAAACTGTCCACCGCCTGAATCAGGGACCCCACGGTGGGTATACCCTGTTCTTCAATCACCACATGGGGAGCAGCACCGGTTCCACCTTCCATACCATCAACTGCCACAATATCTGCTCCTGCCTCTACAGCCAGTCGTACATCATCGTATACCCGGCCAGGTCCTAATTTAACAATAATAGGTACCTGGGAATCAGTTACTTCCCGGAGTAATTCCACGTGTTTACCCAGATCTCCTTTCTGGGTGGAATCTAAAAATCGGCAGGGGCTTAAAGCATCAGTTCCCATGGGAAGTCCCCTTACCCGGGCCACTTCCGGTGTTATTTTCTCTGCCAGAAGGTGTCCACCCATACCCGGTTTAGCCCCCTGACCCACCTTGACCTCTATGGCCTCGGCACTACGTAGATAAGAAGCAGAAACCCCGAACCTTCCAGAGGAGTATTGCACTGTTAGTTTATCAGCAGCAGCCCTTTCTTCAGGAATGAGGCCTCCTTCTCCCGTATTGGCAATGGTTCCAGATAAACTGGCTCCAATGGCCAAAGCCACTTTACTTTCTTTACTGAGTGAACCATAGGACATGGCTCCGATCATGATGGGAGTATCCAGAACCAGGGGATTTTTAGCATAACGGCTTCCCAGAGTAACCTGACTGTTACATTCTTCCCGGTATTTGTCCACTGGAGGAACAGCCAGCTGACCTGGTACCATGACCAGTTCTGATAAGGTGGGTATTTCTCTTCTTACTCCACAGGATCTTACCCGGTAATTTCCCTGCAGGGCTTTTCTCTGGATTTCATCCATATCTGGGTCAGTCCACATGGCCCGGGGATCAGCAGGCACCGCACTTACTGATATGGCATCATTGGGACACATTTTAGCACAAATTCTGCATCCAGCACAACTCTCCATCCTGGTGGGGAAAGGCTGGTCATTTATGACATCGTATACCTCATTGGGACAGTTGTTGTAACAGGAGTAGCATTTTTTACATTGTTCATCGTCCTTGTCATCACATTTATACCAGCAGCACCCTTCCCGGTCGAAACTTCTAAGGCAGAGATCTTTATTTCTTGTAACTATAAATGGCATATTATTAACTTCCTTTTTATGCTTTTTCCTCTTTTAAGGCTTTGAATCCTATAGAGGCTACACTGTATTTGGTTCCGGCGGCTTTGACCACGGTTCCAATATCACTGGTTAGTCGGGGTTTAGGTTTCCATGCTTTTTCTTCATCTTCACTTACAATGAATACCTTATCCACAATTCCTTCCTTTAAAAGGTAACTTAAAATAGCAGTTACTGCTCCACCATCCTGGCCTTCTATAAAATTAGCATTAACTGCTTTAATATCCAGATAATCACCTATGGGTTTATCATCCAGGTTTCGAGGTAGTACGGCCTCAGTTACATAAGTTCGGGGGCAGGCGGTGTAGCAGGCATGACATCCTTCTTCACAGCTACCTTTGATATATGGTTTACGGTCATGGATTTTGATTATATTGGTGGGACATACAAATTCACAGGCCCCGCAGAGCACACAGGCCCCTTCACTTATCACATCACTCTCCAGGTTCTCAAACTGGCATTCCTGCACAAAATTCTGGAATTCTTCTTCACTAACCTCCCGACGGTATACCACCGGTCGGGATATGGCCTCTCTTTTCTGGATATTTATCCGGTTAGTGGATTTTTTACTGGTGGCTATCCTTTTAAGTAGGTTTAAACCTTTTTCTTCAATAGGCCGGGTTTCTATTTGACCCTGTTTTTCCAGGGCTTCTATGATTTCCTGGCCCTTAGGGGTACGTATTATTACGGTGGACCAGCCCTTAGGGGAACCTATAGAACCAATAGATATGTCCGATATGTCCGCGGTGTAATCAGAACATATATCACAGTTTTTCCTGATGAAACCTTCTGCTTTTACCAGTGGGACTTCAAAGGTGGTTCCATCTTTTTTAAGGAATTTTAACTGGTTTTGTTCTATACTGCATTCTTTTACTTCGTTGATATCCACCTGGTTTTCTTCTAAAAACATCCGCATGTACTTGTAGGAAAAGGTTTCCATGCAGAATAATCCTATCTTAATATCAATAGGGGAACCACCGGTGATATCCGGGTACTTGTTAACTTTTGTTGCGGCCAGAACCTGGCAGGGAGTTCCAACCATGGCTATTTTCTCGTCATTCATTGTATTATTCTCCTAATGTCCATAGAAGGGTCTTTTGCTTTGACAATCTATCTTTTTAAAGGCATCCAGGTCAAATTCAAGGTGGTGAGCATTTAATATTTCACTAATTTTAGTTTTATCTTCCTCATCCAGATTCCTGTAGGCTGCATTCTTGCCCAGGCTTTCCACCTCACCGGTGATATAAATGTGGCCCCCTAGCATCCAGTTTCCAGTTTCGGTAGAGGCATTGCCCAGGATGATAATATCTCCCTGGAGCATGAACATACCGGCCTGCGATCCTATATCCCCCTGAACAATGATTACTCCGCCCTTATTTAGTTCCGCTAAAGAGTTTCCAGCATCGCCCTTAATAAGTAGATGCCCTCCGTACATACCATATCCTGCACCGTCACTGACTGAACCTTCCACTATAATCTCTCCGGAAGTCATGTTGTTACCCAGAAAACGGGCGGTGTTTCCTTCAATCTCTATACGGGATCCTTCGTTTAAGGCTCCTATAAAGTCTCCGAATTCTCCTTTTAAGTTGAATTCAACACCTGAGGGGTTTCCCACGGCAATAGAATCTAATTTATCATTGTTTTCTATAATTATCCTGTTTTTTTGCTCCTGAAGAGCTTTTTTTATTTGTTGATTGATTTGATGGGTTGTGAGATTTTCATCACTTATTTTTAATTCAGGACTCATGTAGTGATTCCTCCCATAAAAGTAGGTTTAATTAATTAAAAGCTGTTAATAATAGCCTTTTTAAACCGGCTTGTTTGTTCAAGGTAGTAAGTTAGTAATCCCTTAAAATATGCCGATTTATTCATTTTAAAACAGGCATATCATTTACCAGCAGATGGCCTACACCGGCAGGTGGTTACCGACAACCTTGAACTATGAATTAAGCTTTTCGTGAATTTATTGTTAGATGTATATATATTTATTGAAAGTTCTAACAATATAGATAAGATTTAAGTAAATTTATTGTAAATTGTTTAATTTAAAAATCAAATCAACATTCATTGTTTAGTAATATTGGTTTTTTAATGTATGTTTGTTCTACTTTTTGGAAAAATATTCAAAATAGTATTAAATATTAATTCAATAATTATCCAACTGTTTAATTAAAATAATAAATAATGATAGAAGGGTTAATACCAAAAACGTTCAAGTGCCTGTAGACCATTCTGCTAAAATATTCCTGATTATTTAATAATAACTAGTAACAATTTATATCCTCCTTTTAACATAATATTACCTACCATGGAATCAAAAATATCAACATTCAAAATAGCAGTTCATATTCTGGGAAAAAATATTTAATTCTAAACAGGCATTATTCAGCTAGATTTTCACCAAAAATTCGTTATTTTTAAGGTTTGATTCCATTTGTATCAAACATAAGAGGTGAAAAAGATATGCGAAAAATAGCTACCATTTTTATGTTAATGGTTACTCTATCGGTAGTCTTTGCTGGTGCAGTTTCCGCCCAGGATGTAGATGTAGTGGTTATAGATGAAAATGATGAACTGGTAGAAGAAGCATGTGTAGGTGAAGAAGTAACAGTTGCGGTACTGGCCGAAAATACAGGTAATGAAACTATTGACAATGCTCTGGTTACCCTGCAGGAAGATCCAAAAAATTCACTCAGATGGTGGTCATATGATTATATAGATGTCCTGGATGCTGTGGCATACTTTAATGGTGTAAGATATGAAAATACTGCCCTCAATCCATTCTATTTCTATGATCTGGATTTAGATGCTTATGTATTCTGGATTGGATGGAATGGTCCCATGTTCCCTGGAGATGTTGCCGAGTTATATGTACCTGCCTGGGTAATGAGTACCGGTGAGATAACAGTAAATGCCATATTATGGGATTGGGAAGGATACCCCTTCGAACCAAATCCTGAAGGCCCAATATTCCTGGATGAAGATAGTTACACCTTCATGGGAGTAGCATGCCCGGTTCCAATTGATGCTGCCACGGTACCCATGCAAAAAACTGGTACCCCCTTAGCCTTAGCTCTTGTGGGATTACTGAGTATAATAGGCGGAACCATCTACGGTAAATTCAGATAAAACACCTATTTTTTTATTTTTTTATTTTTTTTAAGCATAATTCCTATTAAAAACATTTTTTCATGTTTTTACTCTTTTTATTCAACTAATTTTTTAAGAAAAATAATAATCATATAACTCTTTTTTTATCCTGAACACCTTATTTTAATTTAAAAACAATTTACCAGTTTGACAAGTAGTTTATAGGATAAATTAGGATAAGCTGCCTGGTTAACGGTTCCGGTAAAATATAAATCTTTACTGGGGCAGTAATAGCTAAAGGCCCCGGATAATCCGGAGTGGCCCCAGAACTCAGGAACCCTTTTTAAGGGGGAAAAGATTCGAGGCAAATTAAAACGCATAGTCCCACCCCGTATTGTAAGGGGAAAAATATCTTATTCCATTCCTGCAATTCCTCCAGATATCCTACTGGAAAAAAAGTATCCTTAAAAAAAGCCTTTAAAAATATCATTGATTCTGAAACGGTGGATACTATACCTCCATCCCCGCGAAAAGAGGCCATGGCCTGAGGGATGTGTAATTTTTCCTTTTTATAGTAAATATCCTCAGGTTCAGTATCCTGGATATCCTGATAGAGATAAGTGTTTTCCAGTTTAAGGGGCTGGAAAATATATTCCTGGAGGGCAGATGCAATCTTTTCTTTGGTTATGGTTTCTATTACCTGATCAAGTAACTGGAAATTAGTATCAGAGTAATGGGCCTTGCCGGGAGTGCCTGGTGCAAATTGGGCTTTCATAGTTCTAACCATATTCATTACATCCTCAAAACTCCAGCACTCATCCTGGCCATTTAAAAGTGTTTTAATGAGTTTATCTTTATTTACGGGTTTATCTTCAAAGTAATCCGGCACCCCAGAAGTATGGGCTAAAAGTTGCTTTATAGTGATACTTTCACTGTAGTCCACCCCTTTAAATACCTGGATTCCTTCTATTAAGTCCGGTGCCAGGTAATCTACCAGGGTATCATCTAAATCCAGTTTACCCTCCTGTCTAAGATGCAATATCATGGCTGTGATATATAATTTAGTGGTGCTGGCTATAAAATAAGAAGAGCCGGTATCCATATTCCCGGCAGACTTTTGCCAGGAAAATGAACCATCACCGGATTCAATCTTTACCACCGCGCCCTGTATCTTTTGAGGATGGAGGGTTTTATTCAGGATATTTTCTAGTTTAGAGGTGATTAAAGAAGACATATTGTAACCTTAATTTAAATTAAATGTATAATCATCTTTTATCATTAATTACTTTACTTAGTTTAAATTATGGATTTTTTGACTTAATTTAATTTTCCAAAATCATGCAATTGCTATTTACGTACCTAAATAGAAATTTATAGATTATGATCCCGTATAAGAAATTTCAATTACTTAAATTAATAGAGTAATTAATTAACAGGGATTAATCAAATAGATTATTTATAAAATTGGTATCCTGAATTAATATTTAGTCGATTTTTAATCAAAAAAAATTTCAAGTACTTTAAATAAAATTTATTACAGGAAGTGTAACTATGGATGATAAAGAAAAAGTTATTAAGGCCTTTAAAGAATCAGAAGAACCATTAAATGCCACCAGAGTTAGTCAGATATCCGGTGTGGATAAAAAAGAAGTAGACAAGATTATGAAACAGCTAAAAAAGGATGAGACTATAATCTCTCCTAAAAGGTGTTACTGGACTTTAAAGTAATAACTTTTATAAATACTTCTTTTTTATTAAAAGCTATCTAAGGGATAATATTTCTAAAAAAGATTAGGAATCCCCTTTTAAATCAACCTTAATTATATAATCACCTGTTGGTGATTTATCATGGGGAATTAAATCCACCATAAAATTATTTTGTTCTATAGTAGATACTGTATCCTCCGATGCAAGAATACCTGGTACTAATACCTGGAATCTTCCTTCAGGTTTTAAGTAATCTCTTACGTTTTTAGTAAATCCGGTGAGTAATTTTTCAGGGTTTAAATCAGTTGAAGTGGCCAAAAGTTGAGATAGATTAAAGATAATTAAATCGAATTTTTCATTTTCAACAGATTCGAAAAGCTCTCCTTTTTTTAATTGAGTATTATAAGTCCGGTTGGCTATGATATTGGCCAGAGAACATCTAAGGGATTTTTCACTGATATCAGTGGCCACTACATTACGGGTTCTCTGGGCACAGTACACGGTAATTAATCCTGCACCGGTCCCAATTTCCAGTATCTCATCCGTTCTTTTAATATTTAAATTTTCCAGAAGAAAATAGGTATCCAGGGATGGTTGAGGCACTGATTCATGGGTTTTGATTAAAATTCCTTGGTAATTGATCATGTTTTACTACCTTAATAATTAATTAAAAGTGATATGCTAAAATTTAGAGGTGATGTTATTTTAAGATTTAAAGTATTTATTTTAAACAGTAAAATATCTATTTTCAGACTTAAACTATCTATCTAATTTTTTTTATAAGGGGTGAGTATCCACCTGTAAAATATTTCCTCTTGATTTTACCCTCAACAAAGCATAATCATTTTTAAAATATAAACCATCATAATTTTCCTTTTTTACTCAACTTAAAACCTATAATTTTATATTTGCTTTAATCATATTATAGCTTAGAAGATGATATTCCAGCTTTAAAATAAGGGTATGTTTTATTAAGGCGAGGTTTAAGTATGGGTATTTCAAAAGATGACCTGGAACTGATTGAAAAAATCAAATTATATCGTCAGGATAAGGAAAAATTGGAACTTTTGGACTTTAAAAACCAGGCTCTGGAAAAAGAAAATAAACAGCTTAAAGAGGCATTAAAAGACCTTCAAACGGATATTATAGGAAATAAAAAGATATTAAATCAAATAAATGCTCTTAAAATCGAGAATATTGAGTTAAAAAAAGAACAGGAGATGCAAAAAAGTCAATTTGAACTGGTGGTCACCACTCCTAAAGAGGCCCGTACGGTATATGGACAAATTCGCCAGAACCTGAAAAAAGCTAAAAAGGAGGTTTTGGTTTGTTCTCCCTGGATTACCTACCTGGTAGAGGAGTTTTCCGGTGTGGAAAAAGAAGTTAACATGAAAATTATTACCAGTTTCCGTGAAGAAGATATCAAGTCCGGGATAACCAGTCTGGATAAGCTCCGGGCATTGATGGAATCAGGAGCACATATTCGTTACAATAATAACCTGCATGCCAAGATGATGTTTATTGATTCATCGGTAGCCATTATCTCCTCAGCCAACCTCACCCGTAAAGGATTGGGAGTTAACTATGAAGCCGGGGTGCTCATTAAAGACCCGGATCAGGTGAAAAAAGCCATAGAATTTTTCCAGGGTGTGTGGGATGAAAGTGAAGACCTGGATTATGATCAATTGAAAAAATATGCTATTCTTACTGAATGATAACCCACTATTCTAACTATATTTATTTCATATACTAAAATTAGTTAAAGACTGGAAATAATCCCCTGTATACGAGAGAATGAATATTAGTATCCCCCTTATTTTAAGCTGAGGACCCTGGTGAAGATATGAGTGATATTAACCCTGATTTAGAGGCCATTACCCGGGAGATAAGGGAGTATATTCAAGGTGAGAGGAGGCCTTCTACCAAAATAAAAGGGGAAGTGGTGGAATTAAATCCCCTGCAAAACACCCTGCACCTGGTGCTTAAAAAAAATTATGATTTTTATCCCGGGGCCCTGGTACTCCTGGATGAAGATTTTGCCACGGTAATGGATTATTATGGTCCCCACCTGATTTTAAATTATAAAAAAATCCATAAACTAAAACTAAACCAGAAAGTCCTGGTGGATACTAATTTAATAAACCTTATTTTAGAAAAACTAGAAAGGACCATAGACAAAATTGAAGAAAACCAGCTTAATGAAGATAATAAGAGAATTCTTAAATTTTTAATTAATAAAGGCCAGCCCCAATATAACACCGCACATCTTGATTATATGGCTCCGCATCTAAACCAAAAACAACATGACGCGGTAAAAAAATCCCTGAAAGCAAAAGATTTTCATTTAATTATTGGACCTCCAGGGACAGGTAAAACTACGGTTATACGAGAAATTATACAAACGAAGGTGCAAGGTGGAGATAGAGTACTTGTAACTGCCTGGACCAATAGTTCTGTGGATAATATCCTGGAAAAACTGAATTTAGATGGAGAAAAGATACTGCGATTGGGTAGTTTAAGTGAAATTTCAAGACCGGTGAGGCACCTGGCACTACAGGAGCAAAGGAAACATCATCCTCAATGGTCTCAGGTAAGGGAATGGGATGAGAAAATAAATAACACCTTTCTGGCCATTAAAGAACAGGTGAGTGAAGATAAAAAAATTCAAAAGCAGATTAATATTTTAAGATCTCAGATTTCTAATTTTAAAAATATCATAAACAGGATAAACCAGGAAAAAAAAGAGCTGATTCCAGCTAAAACCACTTTACTTTATAAAAATGATTCTAACTCCGATAATTTGATAATAGAAAAAGAAATGGGTCTTAAAAAGAAAAAAGCAGAAGAATATCTGGAACTGGCCGGTAATATCTATGAGTTAGGGGAACTGGAAGCAGAACTTCCCGATAATGATACTTTTTATGCCCTGGAAAAGGAATTAAAGGAATTAAAATCTAAAAAAATTTTAAAGAAGGTTTCCTCTATTTTTAATTCTTCAAAATATCAGGAATTTGAAATAGAAATTCAAAAAAAGGATAAAGCTTATCAGGAAATGGTTAATACTTTCCAGGGTTACTGGGAGGCCCATGACCTGTTGGAGGCTGAGCTGGAACAATTATATCCTCAAGGGGAGGGTGATTTAATTGGTGATGCAATTAAATCCCAGCTGGATATTTTAAAATCCCAGGAATCATTTTTAGATTTAAAAAAGGTAGAGATTGAATCAGAAACTGCCCGAATTACGGATAAAGTAATATTTGAAGCTTATGATCATTACTACCAGGCTCTGGATAAAAAAATGGTCCTGATAAATACCGAGATAAACCAGTTGAACCTGGCCATTAATCTTAAAAAAAATAAAAGGGCTAAAATAAAGGATGATTTAGAAGGTCTTAAAAGCAATCTGGATAAATTAAAAGCAGATAAACAGAATTTGATAATGGATATTGAAAAAGAGGTGTTTTTTGGGGTTAAGGTGGTGGCTTCCACTGTTATTTCTTCTTCCCATCGTTTAATGGAACATGATAACTTTGATTGTATGATAATGGATGAAGCCAGTCAGGTGGCCAGTTTCATGTCTCTTCTTCCCTTAATAAAATGTGGTCACTTCATCCTGGTAGGGGATGATAAGCAACTCCAACCTATAGAAGAATCCAGGTTATCCCCGGCACTTAACCAGTCAATTTTCAATCGTTTACTGGATTATTACCCTGAATCAGCCACTTTTTTAAATACCCAGTACCGGATGCATCAGGATATTGCCAACTTATCCAGTGAATTATTCTATAAAGGTAAATTACTAACTGGTAGCACCGTAAGCGAGCTTAAACTCATGGATAATTTAAGCAGCAGTGAAGGGGACAATCTACCTGAAGCAAAATACAGTAAAATAAGAAAATTCCCATCCAGTGCCTATGGAAATGATAATAAAGATAAGAATAATGGTCTCCTCTTAGATTTTGAATCTCTGGCCCAATTTAATAACCAGGACTTACTTAACCTTGCATCTCCTTTAACCTATATTGATACATCTAAGCTGGATTACTTTGAGGATGAGACAGGTAGTGGTTGTGTGAATACCGCTGAATCTAAGCTGGTAGTTTACCTGGTGGAAAAATTTCTTAAAAATGGTTTAAGTGCAGAAGATATGGGAATTATCACCCCTTATCAGCGGCAAAAACAGAAGATAAAAGAAATCTTGAATAATGAGCTGGTGGAGGTGGATACGGTTTATCGTTTCCAGGGCCGGGAAAAAGAAGTAATCATCCTCAGTTTTTGTAAAAGTGGTCTGGGTAAATTAAATCCTTACACCAAAAAATTCATGGCCCAGAAACCCCAGCTTAATGTGGCCCTCACCCGGGCCAAAAGGAAGTTAATGGTGGTGGGAAACTCCACCACTCTAAAAAAAGCAGGGGATTTAAGAAAGCTTTTAAAATTAATAGGAGAAGATAACACCATTATCCTGGAAAAATAAGTTTTTCATAAAATATAAGCCAAAAAAAGATTTTTTTAAAAAGAAGTTTTCAGGAAATTATTTTTTTTTTAGGTATAAACAGTTTACTCTATGATTTAATGAGTTATTCCGAATTATTATTTTTAATCATAAGTAGTATAAATTCACTGACATCCTGGAAATACTGGTCATGATCTATACCCCTTTTTTGGAGTAACCTCTCATGATCTGAGGGTATGTGGGATAAACTCTTGGAGATGGCCGATAATAGAATGGCTGTTTCCACCGGATCTATATCCGGGCGCATGGTTCCATCAGCTATTCCTTCTTCTATGGATTTTTTCAGAATAAAGAATCTTTCATTACGTAATTTAAGTACTTCTTCAGCGCATTCACTTACATAGGACAGGGAAGTATCATCTTCTTTTTGTGATAGAATATCACTTTGTGGTGGGCTGAATCTCCCGGATTGGAAGTAATTGTAGATATGAATATAATCTGGATATTTTTTGGTGAAGTCATAATAAGCATTTCTATAGGCATCCACCTTTTCCAGGCCATTTAAATTATCATTTATATTATCTCTAATCATGGAATTAAGAAGCCTGGTTCCCTTAACTACTATGGCAAAAAAAAGGGTTTCTTTATTCTGGAAATATAAATAAAGGGTGGCCTTGGATAGTTCCACTTCCCGGGCAATATCATTCATGGAAACATTATCATAGCCTTTAGAAAAGAATAATTTCTCTGCAGCATTAATGATATCCTGTCGCCTTTTCTTTTTTTCTCTTTCCCTTCTTTGAAGGATGGACATCTTCTTCACCCCTATAAAAATCGTAAATTAAATGATCAACTCTTTATTTATAATAATTAATTATTAAATATTATCTGAAGGCCATAAATAGATGTATTGTTATTAAATTGATTAATGATATCTAAAAAAAGTAGTATATTTTATAGGACTATGGTTAAATCTAAAAATAGTACATTATTCAATTTATTGAACTATTGTTTAATTTAAAAAAAAGTTATCTTAAAAAAGCTAAGGTTTCCGGGAATAAAAAAAAGAAGGGGTGGTTTTTTTTAGTAAACCACCTTTATCTTGTTTACTGGGCAGGGGTTATGAGATCCCTTTCACCGCAAGGGGTAAATTCCCGCAGGGCACCTTTAGCAATGGATTTTCTGGGATTTTTAAAGTCAAATGCCAGATTATCATCAGCAAAGGCTATTTTAATTAGAGGGTTGACACAGAAAGCATCTCCCCGGGCAGCGTGAGGTGCCTGGGCTATTCCTGCATATTCTGGCTGATGCCCCACATTCATAGCATAGTTAGGATAGTTAGGTCCTCTTAATTCATGGATTAAACCTTCATCACTACGTACCGATAGGGAGTTGGAAGCTCCACACTGGTCCTGCAGATCGTATCCATAGAATCCCAGTCTGCTGTGTACTTCTTTGTGCAGAATCTGGCTGAGGTACCATCCATTGATTCCTGCATTGGAGTTTCCTGTGGCAAAGGCAGTAGAACATCCTGCAGCAGCGGATGCTACAGCAGCTCTCTGGGATCCTCCAAAGTGATCTTCCAGTAAGGTTGGTATTTCATATTGTTCCAGGGCATAGAGGGTTACTTCACTGGAGATGTCTTTTACCACATCCATACTGGCCCGGGTACCACATATACCATACTTTTTCTCCACATAGTCCATTCCATAGTAGAGGAAGTCATCCAGGATATCATCGGTATAGGCGGCACTGGCATACTGGGTAAAGCCCACTCCTCCAGACATGTAGGAACCCAGCCAGATCTGGTCATAGATAGCAGCTGCAGCAGCTATTACTTCCAGGCTTACTTCAGCTGGGTCTTCAGAAATTCGGGAGGTCTGGATCATATCGGCTAAGATACCAAAGGCAATACCTCCTGGCTCGTTAGGTCCACGAGCTCTTCTAGCCGGTAGGAAAGTACCCATTTCAATTACATCGGCGTGTTTAGCAGCATAAGAAAAGTCAGCTATTGCTGCTTCTCCAGCACAGAGTTTGTAGGCTGAAATGAAACTCATACCGATTTGCATGGCTGACCATCGGGATACGGTTCCTCCATCACAGGTACGTACCACCATACTGGGGACCCGGCTAATCTGGTAGGTTTTATTGCCAATGTATTTTTTTAACATTTCGGCCTGGTCTTCTGGAAACTCCTTATTGATATCAATCAAGAATCGGCTATCCAGTTCATCAGCGAGATTATCGTCTCCGGTGAATATTTTGGCATAACAGTCTCCTACTAAACCAGGGTGTACTTCTACCATGTGTTCCTGCACCACTGCCCCTCCAGGCAGGGCGTGGTTTATGGTTTCCATGTAGTTATTTATGGTTTCCGGGGTTACTTCTACACCTAAACGTTTTTCCAGTACAGCATGACCGGTATCCATACCCACAATAATGGTTCGTTTTATATCATCAGATAACTGTTGAATGGCACTGTTGTTACAAAAGTGGAGGTCGTCTCCTTCTACATAGGTGTCGGTTCCGGATACTTTGTAGGCCATCAGTTTTCTTTGACCCAGAGGAACTCCTATATCTGGATTATAAAAGGGGAGTCCTTCTCTTTCTTTTACCAGTTTTTCTGCATGCTGGTTGAATTCCTTTTTACGAGGAGATTGCTCCCATCCACCGAAACAGTAGAAATCAGTGTTAGGTTTATCTGGATCCTCATCAAATTTATTTTTTAAAGCTTTTAAAAATAATTTCTTTTCAGTTTCCATTCTATTCACCTATTTTACGTTTTAAATCGTCTTTGAAAACTTCTAAACCAAATCCACCATCAGTTCTACTGGAGTGTATGGTTTCCACTACTTCCCGGGCTTCAGGATCATCCCGCATGCTTATATTGTCACTGCGGTAAATGGTGGTTATATTAGAGAGGTGTTCATCATCCAGGGCTTCTCCCATATTTACTGGTTCATCCAGGGGTCTTCCTACCTGGTCCTTGATATAGGATATCTCCTTAGTTTCTTCGTTGTATACGTATCGCTGCAGGGCATCGAACATTAACCCGTTTTCATCCAGTCTCAGGGAGTGTCCGTGTACGGTAGCCCCTCGTATACCACTTTTTGCTGGATCAAATAGTTCGGTTTCAGTTAGTGTTTTGGATATTTTTTCCAGGTCCAGTTCCCGGATTTCTATAACCTGCCGGCCAGATAGGGTTCCGGTATCCACTCCTCTGAATCTCCACATGTAAGTTCGGGCCCGGTCATAGGGTTGGGCCGGAGCATTATACATGGAATCAGCAAATTGAATATAACGGGTTCGGTTACCCTGCATGGCTCCAGGTAGAGGTTCTACCATTTCCTTCATCATATCCAGTTCGAAATCCATTTCTTCTAGGGGAGGGTGTACGGTTTTGTAGCCTTCTCCCGGATTTCGGTGGCCTAAAATTTTAACTATATCTTCATCAGCAATTTCCCTGATTTTTTTTAGTTCATAATCAGGGTCCATGTGATTCCTACGGTTTTCCGCGATTTTTGTATTTCCAGGGCTGTATTGGGCTTTGTAAGACATATTAATCACCTATTAATCTTACAGTATCTTCTGACTTTGATCCAGGATCAACCAGTCCAATATAGGTTGGTTCTATTTCCTGTTCTATTCCACGATCTATTTTCAGATAATCAGAAACTGTAATATTTGTTTTAGTAAAAATTCCTGCAGATACTTCGAAATTGCATGAAAGATTATTTTCCAGGATATCTTCCAGTTTTTTTAGAAATACTTCCTGTTTTTCATGAAGGACGGTTATGATAATATCCCCCACGGTGACGGAGAGTTCTAAATCATGATCTTTTAGTTTTATAACCTTTCTATCTTCATGGTTGACTCTGGTTCCTTTAGCCGGGCCATATCCCACTATCTGAGGTAGGGATTCTCCATTAAGTAGCACCCGTAGAATACCCTCCAGTTTCATTATTTCATTGAGTATTCTTTCAGTGGTGGCTGGTTTCAGGCGCCGGTAGGGAAATATCTTTATATCTACAGCTTTTATTGGTTCCATTCTATCCCTTTATAGATAATTATCAGATTTCATCCTTTATTATCCGGGCTCCGTCTGCTACATGTTCTATTGGTTCTTTTAAGTAACTTATATCTCCATATACTCTGCCTACCAGTCCGGAGGTGGCTTCTACTGAGAACATCTGGGTACCGGCATCCAGACACATGGCTGCTGCAGAACAGGGTACGGCAAATCCTTTACTGTGACGGGTTACCACGTGGTTTCCATGGAAAGTTCCTGGTCCTCCTCCACCATAGATGGAATGGGAGAAGAAACTCATACCCACACCAGTACCTTCCACTCGACCATAGTCTACACCAGGTAATCCGGTTTCGTATTCCAGGATATCATTGTAATATAAGATGGTAGAAGCAATACCCTGGGCGGCTCGAGAAGCACCAATATTTACAATTACCGAGCTTAGTAATCCTGATGCAGCATAGGCATTCCATAAAGCCCAATCGGTGGGTTCATATACCTGGAATCCGGAAGGCATGGTTTTTTGTACCTTAATTACTCCGTCATCTAAGGCTCTCTCCACCAGGGAAGCCATAACAGTACCCACGGTTCCTTTACCATTTTCTTTTACCAGATCATATACCAGGTTGTTGGCATTTAATCCCTGGTAAGCCATACCCAGTAAGTGGAATCTTTCAAATGCTCCTAAAGCATCACCGGTTTCGAACATGGAGGTGTGCTCTAATATGGAGGATAAGGCCACGGCGTTCAGGGTGTTTTTGTTGGTGATGGCCACCACGTGATTGGCCATGATGTTCCGGAGTCCGTAACCTAATCCTTCCAGCATTACTGGAGGCCCTAGTAAGGCGGTGATGTGGGCGCCGGTGAAGTCCACGGTTTGTGGATATCTTCCTAAAACAGCGGTTTTTACTGCTGGTGCATCGAATTTATCCACATCGAAGGTGTCGATGATGGCCTGGATTACTGCTCCTCCGGTTACCAGGGTGGATACGGTGTAGTCTGCGGCCATATTCATCCGCTGGGATGGTAGTTGGACCAGCATTTGTTTACCGCCATTGATGAGTTTTAGATTGAAATCATCGTCTTCGGTAACCTGGATTATTTTCTGGATTTTTTCAGCCAGTAAGTCGGCATTATCCATTAGAGGTAGTTCTAATTCTCTTCCTGGTACAAAATTGGATTTACCACCGTAGGCGGCTTTTTCCAGGGAATTTTGTATCCCGGATATGTCTATGGCTACGGATCGTTTTACTTCCTGTACAATTTTTTCAATGGTAGGGTTTATGAGGGGACTAACTGCTTCTAGAGGAACGTTTTCTTCTAAGAGTTTTCCATCAACCCCGTATAGGTCTATTCTGTCTTCGTAGGTTGGCATAATTTTTACACCTCTATAGTAATTTTTTTTCATTAAATCAATGAATTTTAAGCCAATGGAAGGTTCCAGGGAAAGATAAATTATGATGAGAGTCATTTGTCAGGTGGGAAAAAACTCATAAGGAGAGTTAAATAGTGATTTATCTCCTGGTACCTTCTATAGCTTCAGGAAAAATAGATTCTAAAAAAATCTGATTTCCTTTTAAATTTTTGACCAGTGTTTAATTTTTTACTTTAAGTCATATGCTGACTAGTGGTCATTTTATAATTAGTGGTCATTTTCATATATATAGTTTTAGAGCCAGGTCCCGGGATAACTAATACGATTAATACCTTTCAAGGGCATAAATCACATTAATCAGTGGGTTAAAAGTTATCAACTGACTAAAATAAGGTTAGCTGCTTTATTTAAGTCCAAAAATTGTAAGAATAAAATTAATGTAAATAATTATACTTAAGTCTAAAGTTTCCTGTATTTTTCAAATAAACCCCTCTTCTTATTTTCCTTAAGTAGATGAGATAGTAGCTCCACATCAGAGAGTATCCATTCTCCGTATTTTAATAGGATTATATAATCCGGTGCATTGATTTTATCCTTTAATCTTTTTAGTTCCTGGTTTATGTATTCTAAATCTCGTGGGTTTATTGGCTTTTTTGAAAGGACCATATCCTGCAGGTGGCCCAGTATACTCTGCATTAAATTAAGAGGTTCATCCAGCTTGGATTCAGGAGTTTTTATTTTCTTAAGGTGGGATAAGGTGGCTATATAATCTCCAAGTAATCCATCCAGACAAAGAGCCATATCTTCATAGGCTTTTATATCCTGGAGGGATTGGGGTTGGGAGTCTTTAAGTTTGGTGATACCAGCCTGGAGATTATTATGGGCACTTAAAATATCAAAAAGGGGAGGAATATCATCCCCTTCCAGGGAGGTGGTGATAAAATCCTGGGTGGATGAAATTCTTTTTGTAAGAAGCTGGGGTAAATTCACCATTATCCGGCTGGGTAAGATAAGGTAGGCTGCTCCAAAGGCAATAACAGAACCAGTAATCACATCCATTATCCGGGAAGCTCCCATTAAGGGTATAAGTTGTACTGGTTCCAGGAATATTATTAAGAGGCTGGTAAAAAATACCACATAGAGATAATTAACTGGTAGATAGACCACCACAAGCACCAGGCAGATGAGTCCCAGTAATGGTAAAATATAGGCCAATCCCAGGTGCATTAAGAACAGGGCAATCAGGACTGCCAGCACCACCCCTATTATGGTGGCAAGTATGCGGATAATCATCCTCTTTTTGGTGCTGATGATATCCACTTTTAGAACCAGGAAGATGGACATGGCCACCCAGTGCACATCATATGAACCGGTTAATAGATAGAGTAGAAAGGCCGCTCCCACTGCCAGAGAAAAGCGTATACCATGGCGCACATAGAGATTATTTAAATTGAGGTTGGAGCGTAAATTATCTCTGAAGGAAACTTTAGGGGAAAGGGGGAGGGGCTGAACTTCCAGGATAAGTTCACCCTGGAGCACTTTTCTGGTTTTAACTAATTGATCCTGGAACTGGGAGACTAATATTTTAAGGTTTGATTCATCTTTTTTAGTATCTAAATTCATTATTTTAGTAAAAAGAGTTTCCAGTTTATTAAGGTTTAAATTAGAGGACTCCTTGTGGAGTATGATTTCGGATATTTTCAGGGTTTGTTTATCCACTTCCGCAATATATTCCTGGAATAGTTCTAAAGAAGGTGAGAGTAGTTCTTCTTCCAGGTGGGGTATCTGGAAACGTAAGGTGGCTATTTTGGTTGCTAATTGTACCAGACTACCAGTTTTTGATTTTTCAGATACATTTAATAATTTATGGGCATTGACAATGGATTTAAAATCAGCCGGGGGTTGGAAGCATGCGGCTAGTATTTCTCTTTTTGCTGGATTTTTCTGAAAGAGACGTATAAGAATGATAGAGATAGCCCCGATAAATGCTCCGGCAGCAGCATATAATCCCCAGAATAATGGAGATAAACTGTTATTTATAAAGATGATGGAGGAATAGAAGTATAAAAGGAGGCCCAGATAAGCAATAGAGCCCGTTACCTTTCCTAAAATATTAAGAATAGAATAAAACCAGATCCAGATTATTAAAAATATCAGTCCTAAAAGCGGATGAGAAAGGCCCATGGCCGCAGATAAAACAGAAAAACTCACCAGGGCGATGAAAACCAGGTTAAGGGGTATCATTTTTTTTAAGGGGAGTTTTATTAAATTAATCTGGCTGATAATAAGTCCCACAAAGAGGAATATTTTCTGGACCGGCCCCAGTTCTAGTAAAAAAGATAAAGGTAGAAGCAGGAGCAGTATCAGGATGAAATATTTTCCACCTTTCCAGTTAAGTGGTGCATCTTTGGTAAAAAGGAGGTTTTTAAGCCTGCTTTTCCACATTCTTAGTGATGGATTATTCAAAATAGTATCCCCTTACAACTTATATTTGTATCTCTAAATTGATTTATATAAACTAATTTATACTCCAACCCGGGAATTATTTTATTTTTAAATAAATTCATAACCTTAAAAATAGCTTAAAATATAATTAATAGTTAATTATATAGTTTAATTTAGAAAAAAATCCCTGAAGTATGATTAAACCCGAACCATAATTTGAAAACATGACAAAAACCATTGTATACCGGAGATATTAAGATGGATCTTCCTAGTTCTTATTTTGATAAGTATATGGCCAGTAAACATTCCCCGGGATTTATTATTGTTATCTGTGTGGTTCTCTTTTTGGTGGCCCTTGTGGTGGGTAGTGTGGAATTTGGATTAATTGAGTTTTTCACAAATCAACACTGGCGCAGTTATTTCCTTTCACCAGCCATTATCAGTTACCTCATACTGGTTTCTCCCCGCTTTTCCCAGATGGATCAGGTTATTGTGGAATCCCTCCGCCCCCTTATAAAACTAGAAAAGGAAGAATATAATCAGCTGGTAAGGGAATTATTATATGTTAATCCTTTAAAGGAAGTTCTAGCCATAATAATTGGGGTTATATTTGCTTTTAGCACCCTTATAACTAGTTTTGATTTTAGCTGGATTTTTGTTTATCAGCTTATTATGAGCAGTTTAACTTATGCTCTTTTATCCTGGGTTATCTATGTAAATATTTCTTCTTTTAATTTTATACCCACCCTCATGCGCCAGCCCCTGGAGATTAACCTTTTTGATATTAGTCCTTTTACTTCCATTGGCCGGCAGAGCCTGCTTTTATCCCTGGTATTTGCCGGGGGTATTACCATTAGTATGATATTCGTATTTGATGCAGCTCTTTTCCAGACCCTGCAATTCTGGTTAATCTACATCCCCCTGGGACTATGCCCGGCCATCATATTCTTCTCCAATATGATACCCACCCATCAGGTGATCTCTAAGGCCAAAAAAAAGGAACTAGAAAAGGTAGAAAAACCGGTTATTAAATTATCCCGGCAATTACTAAAATCAGTACAAAGGGGAGAATCAGCCAGTGAATTGGCCGCTGAAATTAATGCCCTTAATGTTTTTAAAAAGGAACTTAAGAGTGCTCCCACCTGGCCCTATGATTTTCCATGCTAAGAACCCTGTTTTTTTCCATACTCTTACCAGGACTGGTAATAATCCTAAAAATCAATCTGATTTTTTTTATTGTTAATCCCCCGCGATGATTATTTTTTTTTAAATTAAGTCACCCCGGGGCAAAGCTTTAAATACTATTATGACAAAGTGTTAGTTAGTGACACTATGTCATTATATATCATATTGTACATCTTATGACAATATGTCATAGTATCAGGTGTCTAGGGTATAAGGATATATCAAGGAAGTATGTGGATGACCCTATCAGAGAGAAAAAAAAGAGAAAAAGAACAGCGTAAAAAAGATATACAGGAAGCTGCCCGGGAATTATTAATAGAAAAGGGTTATGAAAACGTAACCATGAACCATATTGCCCAGAAAAGTGAACTGGCCCGGAGCACCCTTTACCTTTACTTTAAAAACAAGGAAGAAATCTACCTGGATATTGCCCTGGAAAACTTCCAGGTATTAAATAACAAATTCCAAAAATGCTATAAAAAAAAGGTAAGTGGAATGGAAAAAATCAGACTACTTACCCGGGCTTACATCAAATTCTACCAGGAATACCCCAGTTACTCCCTATCCCGCTTTTACTATGAAATACCCTTTGACCCGGACTTTGAGTGCATGGAAGACTTAAAAAAAATACGACTTGAAATATTCTCCATGGTGGTAAAATCCTTCCAGCAAGGATTGAAAGATGGTAGTATCCGTCCCGGGGTGGACCCGGTAAAATCCGCCCTGATATTAACCTCCTCCATGCAAAACATCATCAACCTCACCCCGGCTATCCAGATGCATATGCAGGATCATGGATTAAGCCACCAGGAAGTGATTGAATATAATATGGATTTGATGATGAATTGTCTGGAGAATAAAACTACCCGGAATTGATGATAATCGATTTAAAAAATAAATAAATTAGATTTAAAAAAAATTAATAAATTTTGATAATTAAGGTGATAATACGTGTTAGAAGAAAATATCTGGTCCCACTTTGGAAACTGGTGGGCGGTACTGGTTTGGATTGCTATATATGCTGTGTTTTTACTATTTGTACCCTTTTATAAGAAAAGTAAGGTTAAACCCACCGGGGCCTACCTGGCCTTTGTGGTGGCCTTTGCCATAGAAATGTTCGGGGTGCCCTTTTCCATGTTTGCCCTGGGATGGGCCTTTGGTATCTGGTTACCAGAAGGAATACTATGGGGACATACCCTCAGCAGTTACATTGGAGATTTAGGAACATGGATTGGATTATTAATCTCCCTTAGTGGGGTGGCCCTGGTACTGGTGGGCTGGAAGAGGATCCATAAAAACTACTGGATAAAAGAAACTGGAGAAGGAAAACTGGTTACCGATGGGATATACAAGTATCTGCGCCATCCCCAGTACACCGGCTTCTTTTTAATAACCCTGGGTATCATGTTTGAATGGGCCACCATACCCCTTATTGTTCTCTACCTGCTGTTACTTGTATTGTACTACAAGCTGGCTAAAAGGGAAGAACAGGATATGCTGGATGAATTTGGAGAAGAATACCAGGAATATAAGGCTAAGACCCGGATGTTTATTCCTTATGTATTGTGATTGGTTTACTAACCCTATTCCTCCTTTATTTACTTTTAATTTTTTTAAAAAAAAAGATTTTCTAAATAAAATGGCTTAAATAGTTTATTTCATTGGTAATTATAATATTGATTTACCGTTTTAAGGCTCTAGATAATAGTTTATTTTTAAAATTTTTTTTACTACGCCCTTAAATTAAATTATTTTTTTTATGTTTTTTTTTCGTTTTTATGAGCTGAAAAGATAATTTATTATGTCTTCTTAATCTAATATTATATACCTCGGCCCCCCAAGCACTTAATTCAAAAAATAAGAAAAATATTTATTATATTTTTGATTTGAAAATAGGGGGCCCTGATTATAATGGAGGGGTTAAGTTGAATAAAAGAGGAATATACATCATCTCATTTTTGTTTTTGGTCTTCGTGATACTAACAGCAGGATGTATTGGATCACAAGGCATGGGGGATGAATCCGCAGATAACAGTGGAGATAGCACTGGAGATGGTGATCAAAGTAGTGATGATGAGAGTAAAGATGAAGGCGGCGATGAAGAAAGTGGAGAAGATATTGTCCCCCTTGAAAGTTAGCTCTATTAATTAAATTCTGCTTATAATAGGGCTAAAATCTATTTTTTTCTACTTAAAAAAGAATTTATTTTAAATTTTTTAAAAGATAATTATTCACTAATTATCATTAGTATATCTGTGCATATTCCCCTTAGAAATAGAGGAGAAATGAATCACATTTTCCGGAACTACACCAATTTTCTGGGAAACTATAGCATGATTATCTCACAACATCAGCGTGTTTTAAGACTGAATTTTCTATTATTAAAAGATGGAGTTTAAATTTATTTTTAGTGAATAATCTCAAAAAAAAAGGTCAATGGTTTAGATTATTTTTCTTGTAGTTTAGTATCCTTCTTCTCAGTCTCAGGAGGAGTAGGTGGCTCCTCAGTGAGTAGAGGGTCAGGGTTTTCCACAACCTCGAAACGGGTCTCAGGAGGAGTAGGTGGCTCCTCAGTCTCGGTGGCATTATAAGGTATAATGGTTTTAATCACTTCTCTGAGCTTTGTTATTACTTCTTTTGATGCGAAACCTGCTAAAAATGCAATTACAGAATATGTTAAGGTGGTAAGTGGTGTAGCTGCATCTGCAGGTAATTCCAGAATTAAAAGGTTTGAAAGTAGGAGTAGATATACTACCACACCTAGTATTAATCCAGCCAAAGGTCTTACTAAATACCACCAAATAAAACTAACTTTGAATTTTTCCGATGCTTGATGGATGCTGAATGAATTTAGAGCAGCTAAAGTACCTCCTATACCTCCCGCAGCCGCCATGAAAAATAGTTTTCTCCATGTTTCATTATCTACTATTCTAAAATAGGTGTCTATAGCCAACCAGGCAAATAACAACAGAAAAACAAGCAACATTAATCCTAATACCGTATCAAGAAGTGTTAGTTTCTGTTTTCCGCCCTCAAATACAGGTTCTCCACATTTACGACAATAATCATCAGAATCTTCTATTTCAGTTTCACATTTTGGACATTTCATCCTAAAAAACCCCTTGAACAGTTTTATTAATTTATAAAAGTGGGATTTTAATAGGTTAATAATTTGAAAGCACTGTAGAATAAAAAGAAAAAGACTAAGTAAAAATAACTTCCAGGCGCACTCTCCCAAAAATTTGCTTAAAATGAGAGTAGAAAAAAACCCCTAATTCTGCATTAAAACTGTGAACTGGTAATCTAGTTTAAACCTATATTCCCTATGAAATATTTTAAGTTTTTCTTATTATTAGAACCTTAGTTTTAAAAATCAAATCAAAAAATATATTAAAAAATTCATTTTTTTCCCGAATTTTAAAGGATGTGAGTTTCAAAAATTAATCATTTTAATTATATATACTCCAATAAAATAGCGGAGTGATCAGAAATACCCTTATCCCTTACCCCTGCATCATGAGAAACTTTAAAACCATTTAATTTTGAATAAAGACCCGGTGATGCCAGGAAGTAATCCAATCTAAAGCCAGTTCCATCATGGTAATACCAGGTAAAGCGTTCATCTTCATCCCTATGGCCTTCTTTCCACAGGTCAATGTATCCTGATTCTTGTAATTTTTTAAGATCCAGGGGATTATATTCACTTTGATTGGAGGAATCTTCCCTGGTGCAGCTATTAAAGTCCCCGGTTATTAGAACATTTTTATCCTGATTCTTAAGGGAGTATTCCCTGATTTTAGACCAGAAATCATTCTTTATTTTACCGGGTTGATGGGGTATGTATACTCCCAGCACATGTAAGTCCAGTTCACTTAGATAAACTTCTAACCAGCGATCATCACTATTTTCGGTGATAAAGTTCATATTAGAGGCAATTAACAAGCCATAGCCCCCATCTGTATTAGAAACTTGAGTCTGGTATCCTTCCAATTCCAGGGCCTGTATAATCTCCTTACCATTCTCTTTATTAATAAATTCCGTAAGCACCATCAAATCTGATTTTGTACTTAAAAGATAATCTATAATTAGAGGATTTCTATTCTGGGATCCCCCATGCCAGATATTTAGGTTGGTAATTTTCATTTTTATCTCCTAATGTGTTTACAATTAATTTTATTTAGTCCGGAACATAACCAGGGGTATCATGTTTGAATGGGCCACCATACCCCTTATTGTTCTCTACCTCCTGTTACATGTATTGTACTACTAGCTGGCTAAAAGGGAAGAAGAGGATATGCTGGATGAATTTGGAGAAGAATATAAAAATAAAACCAAGCTGTTTATTCTCTATGTGTTGTAGAATTTTTTTTAGTAGATTAAATTCGTCTAAATTTTTTATTTTTTTAAGGTTTTTGAAAAAAATAGTATTCCCCCACATTCACATTCTACAAATTCATCAGGGGATTCATCAGATTGGAGTTTATAATATCCCGCACAGCTTTCACATATCAAATAACCGCTGCTTTTTTTTGTTATTATAAAATCTTGGAATTTGCTAAAGACTTTATCAATTTTTTCATTAGTTTCTTCTTTAATTTTATATATTTCCATATCGATTTTTTGATCTTTTATAAATTTATCAAATTCATTTTTTAATTTTGCGGCTTCTTTATCCAAATCAAATTCTAAATCACTTGAAGCTTCTTTTTCTATATCGCATATTTTTTTGTAACAATCCGCACAAACGCTTTTACCATCATAAATAATACGACATTCTTCACATAAGCCATTATGGCAACCTAAACATAATGCTATGGCGCTTTTTTGTGGATGAAGATGGCATTGCATATTATCAACAAAAAAAAAATAAAATTTATATTTTTAATTTAAACCCTTGCTTAAAATCCGCCTTGGGAAGCTTTATAATCAAATGATCATCTTCAAATTCCGCTATTGATTCATCAGGTATAATATCTTTACGTAAAATAATATCCTTATTGAAAAATCCACGTTGAGTTTCTCTACGAGTTATTATGGTCCCCTGTTCAATTTCAATTTCATGGTCAAATTCAGCTTTCAAATTAATTTTTCGAGGAGTTATGTGGATGTCTAAGTCTTCTTTTTCTATTTTAGGTAATTCAATCGCTACAATAAAACTATCCTCTGTTTCTTTTATTTCAGCTTCAACCGCTAAGGTATAATCCTCTACAGATTTCTTTATATCTTCTGTAGCTTTCATTGCAGCCTTAGTTACATCCGATGCTAACTTACTAGTTAAACTTCTTCTTTGAGTAATGGATTTATCTTTTTTAATTAAGCTTCTTAAGCCATTATTTGATTTATTAACTGATTTTACAGGAGCTTCTTGATTGGTTAGATTCTGTCCACATTCCGGGCAAAACTTTGTTCCAGCTGGACTTATTATACCACAACCATAACAGACATTTTCCTTTTCTTGAATTAGAATACTTTGGCCACATTCAATGCAAAATTTAGCATTTTCATTATTTTCTATTCCACATTGAGGACAACTATTTTGAGATATTTCTGGAACATTATTTTCATTGCCATTCATTTTCACTTTCCCCTTAATATATTAATCTAATTAATTTAATATCTTTACTTTTTATATATAATTTTATGGATAGCATAAAAAATAATATATTTTATGAATTATTTGAACCAGCAAATCAATAAGATGGCACATTATAAACACGCTTCTGAGACATATTTTTATGTATCCAGTTTTTATAAATTATCCAATAAATCATAGTCCCTAAAAAATAG
>NPIE01000813.1_pt1 | contig 65153 bp, 51 predicted proteins | sample 8637661 | NCBI WGS metagenome assembly NPIE01 (sample SAMN07420842, study PRJNA396082) | bioreactor metagenome | isolation source: sample BA12 brine-fed electro-methanogenic bioreactor BA | place: Japan: Kochi | collected 2016-12-09 | reverse complement strand
GCCCTCAACTCGCTGAAGCGATAACAAAAAGAGGGTGAGCATGGCCCACCCTCCGCTTGTCTGAAGCCTGCGATCCGCGTCGCCTAGCTCACGACAATCGACTTCGCGCGGGCCTCCGCCGCCGCGATCTCCTCCGGGGAGGCGCCCAGCTCCGTCTCGATCGCCACCTCGACGGCCTTGCCGCCGGTCAGCTCGGTCGCCTGCGCGTGCAGCCGCCCCTGCTCGTCCAGCGTGAACGTGATCTCCACCGGCGACCCGGCAGGCAGGCCATACGGCAGCGTCAGTTCCGCCTCCCCGATCAGGCGGCTGGCGGGCGGCGGCTCGTACTGCGCCTCCGCCGAGAGGTTATCCACGATGCGGATCAGGGCGGTGGACTGGCTGACCTCACGCGTGCCAAAGCGCTGGCTGGCGGTGGCGGGCAGCGGGTCATTGCGCCGGATCAGGTTGCTCACCACCTCCTGCTGAAGCTGGGTAGACCACGCCACCACGCCGAAGCTGCGGCTGGTGACGTTCGTGATCGTCGTCTCGGCCTGCTTCTTCACCGCGCCCAACTGCAGGCCGTACTCGCGCGCGATGTCCTCCTGCGCGGCGGCCATCACCGGTGCTTCCGCCGCCGTTACCTCGACCTCGTCCGGCGTCACGCCGGTCGCCGCCGCGATGCGGATCTTGATCTCCTGGTCGAGCATCAGCTTCTGGCCGTAAATCGCCGCGCCCTTCGCCACCGCTTCATCCGGCTCAAAGAGCTTCGGCTCGATCCCGAACTCGGCTTCCAGCCGGGCCGGCACCTGCGGCATGCGCGTGGAGCCGCCCACCAGCAGCAGTTGATCGATCTGTGTGTAGCCGCGCTTCTCCGCTTCCGCCAGGGCCTGCCGCGTCAGCTCCACCGTGCGGGAGAGCAGCGCCCCGGTCAGCTCGTCGAACTTCTCGCGGGTGAGCGTGATGCGCGCGCGCTGCCCGCCGTGGCTGACGCTCACATCGGTCTTGTCGCGCTGGGTCAGGGCGTACTTGGCCTGCTCCGCCCGCAGGTAAAGGTCCTGCAGCGTCTCCGGCGAATCGAGCGGGTCTTCCACCGCGCCGGTCTCGCGCTGCCAGGCTTCCGCCAGGTAGGTCACCACCAGCTCGTCCCAGTTGCGCCCGCCCAGGAAATGGTCGCCATCGGTGCAGATCACGGTGATGTTGCCGCCCTTGATCTCGATGATCGTGATGTCGAACGTGCCGCCACCGAGGTCATAGACCATGATCACCTGGTCGTCGGCCTCGTGCATGCCGTAGGCGATAGCGGCGGCGGTCGGCTCGTTGATGATGCTGCGCACGTTCAGCCCGGCGATCTCGCCCGCGCGCGCGGTGGCTTCCCGCTCCGGGATACCAAAGTAGGCCGGGCAGGTGATCACCACGTCCCTGATATCAAAACCGGTGTAAAGCTGCGCATCCTGCACCAGCTTGCGCACGATGTAGGAGGAGATCTCCTCCGGCGTGTACTTTTGCTCGTCATAGTAGAAGGTGTATTCCTGGCTGCCCATCTCGCGCTTGATCAGGTCAACCGTGGACTCGGGGTACAGGAGGCCGGAGTTCTTGGCCTCCTTGCCCACGATGCGCTCCTCGCCGTCGAACTGCACGACGGACGGTGTGGTGCGGTCCCCGGCGCTGTTGGGAACCACGCTGGGCCGGTTGTATTCGTCCACGTAGGCGATACAGGAATAGGTCGTCCCCAGGTCAATGCCAAAAATCGGCGTCGCTTTTTCGCTCATCTGCCCTCGCTTCTGCTCATCAGAATCCCCATCATCCCCGGTCAGTTTCCGCGGTAGCGGTACGCCACCACGATCTCCGGCCGCACGATGCGGTCGCCATAGCGCACGCCCTTGCGCACGCGGCGCGCCACCATCCGATCCAGCGCCGGGTCATCCACCGGCTCGGTCGCTTCCACGCGCTGGGCGGCGCGGTCGACGTACTCGCCGGGGTGCTCGAATAACTCAAAGCCGTACTTCTCCAGCGTATAGGCCAGGTCCTCGCGGATGGTATGCAGGCTGCCCAGCAGCGCGCGCACCGGCTCCGCGCCCGCCGCGTCCGGCTGCTCGGCCTCAAAGCCCGCCAGCAGGCTATCCAGGTCGTCATGCAGCGCCAGGATGTCATTCACCAGCGGGCGCAGGTGGGCGAAGGCCAGTCCGTCGCGGTGATCCTGCAGCTCGCGGTGCAGGGCGTCAATGGTCTGATCCTTGGACTGGTCGTACATGATCTTGGTTTCGAAGTGCTGTTCCAGGCGCGTGATCTTCTGGCCCAGCCTGATCAGGCCGTGGCGCAGGTCAGCCCGCAGCCCGTCCAGCGCGTCAGGCGCGCCGTCATCCTCCGCCGCTTCCCAGTCCTGCCCCGCAAGTTGTTCGTCGTCCACTGGCCCCTCCCGGCATCTCAGCCCCGCGCGCCTGAGTCTCTGTACGCATAACTGGCGCGCTGCGTTGTACCGTTAGCTTACAGCCCCCGGCCAGATTCGCAAGTCAGGCGGGTGGGTGGCGGGTTGGCGATTGGCGGGCAGTTCGCGAACTGCCCCTACACAATTGCGCGATTTTTGCCTTTGCGCTTTTCTCCTGCCTCTTGCCACTTGCCACTTTTCTCTGCTTTCGCTCGCCGCTATGCCGCTTGACGCTACGCCGCTACCTTTTGTGGCGCGGGCGCGCCGGGCCTAATATACTGAAGGCAGATGCCTGACCACCCACCGGATAACCCATGACCACGAACGGCCCGGAACGCCCCAACTTCTTTGAGCTGCTGGAAATCGACCCCGACGCCCCATGGTCGGAGACCAGCTTCATGGCGCAGCTTGACCGCAAAAAGGCCGAATGGACGCGCGGGCGCAGTCATCCCAAACACGCGCTGCGCTACAAGAGCTACCTGGATATGGTCCCCGAAATCCAGGCGACCCTGAGCGATCCCGCCCGCCGCACCGCCGAGCAGCAGGCCGCCCGCACGCTGCGCACCAGCAAGGCGGAGAGCAGCCGCGGCCAGTTCAGCGCGGAGCTGGAGCTGCGCGCCGCGAAGGGCTTCCTCACCGAGCCGGAGGTCACGGCCCTGCTGAACGCCTACGGCCCGGCGCTGGGGAAGGATACCGTGCGGGAGGCGATCAGCGCGCTGGGGCTGGAAGTCCGCCGGGATGACGCGCCCGCCCGCCAGCGTGAGACGCTCGACCTGGCGACCATGCAGGGCATCGCCGCCAATCTTCAGATCGTCGGGGAGCAGGACCTCTATACGTTCCTGGGGCTGGCCCGCACCACGCGCACCACCGACCTGCACGAGCGCGCCGCCCAGATTTACGCCGATAACCAGAAGCAGGCCACCAAGACCGCCATCGTCACCGCCCGCTCCGACCTCGCCGGGCAGGCAATGAAGGTCTTTGCCGGTGACGACCTGCGCCGCCGCTATGATGGCGCGCTGGCCGACCAGGCTTTCGCCGGGCTGGGGGAGGACATCCAGCGCATCACGCAGGGCAGCCGCACGATCCACCCCGCGCAGTACGGCAAGCTGCTGGAACGCGCCCGCGAGCAAGGGCTGGACCTGGCCGAGGCCGAGGACTTCATCCGCCGCCGGGCACAGGAGCTGCAGGCCGCGCTGTACATCACCGATGCCGCGCCCATCGCCCGGCAGGTGCAATGCCCCAAGTGCGGGACACTGGCCGACCCGGACGCAGCCAACTGCCCGACGTGCGGCACGCCGCTGCATATCACCTGCCCGAACTGCCAGCAGGCCGTGCTAACCGGCAACCGGGCCTGCACGAACTGCGGCTTCCCGGTTGGCAACCTGCCCAACGTGGAAGCCCTGCTGGCCGAAGCGCAGGCGCTCTACGAGGAACGCGCCTACGACACCGCCGCCCGGCTGGTGGGGGAGGCGCGCCGCCAGTGGTCGCCCGCGGGGGTGGCCCGCACCCTGCCCGATCCGCTCAGCCAGGCGCTGGCCCGCCTGCTGGCCGCCATCGAGGAGGCGCGCGAGGCCCAGGCTGACCTGCTGGCCGAGATGCGCGGGCGGATCGACGCGCGCCACTTTTACGGGGCGCGCGAAGTGCTGCGCGAGATCGAGCGTGTCCTGCCGGGGCTGGACGTGAACGCCGAGCGCAAGCGTGTGCAGGACGCAATCCACCGCGCCGAAAGCGCGCTGCGCAAGGCCCGCGCGGCCGAAGCTGAGGGCGCGGACGTGGTGGAGCAGTACCGCCAGATTCTACAAGAGTGCCGCGACTGCCGGGCTGCGCAGGAGGCGCTGGCCCAGACCCCGCCCCAGCCCCCCGGCGCGCTGACCGTGCGTTCCGGCCACCTGATGGCCCGGCTCCAGTGGGAGGCCAGCCCGTCCCGCGGGGTGCGCTACACGGTCGTGCGCAAGACCGGCGCGCCGCCCATCGCAGCGGGGGATGGCGAGCCGATCGCCAGCCTCAGCGGGACGACGTTCGATGATACACGCGTGCCGGTCGGGCTGCCGATCCATTACGCCGTGTATGCCGACCGGGAGGGCGTGCTTTCCACAGAAGCGGCCCGCTCCCCGCGCCCGGTGCTGTTCACCGCGGAGGTGGAAGCGCTCTCCGCCCAGGTGGATGACGGGCTGGTGCGGCTGCGCTGGCAGGCCCCGCCCAACACCGCCGGGGTGGACGTGCGGCGCGGCGCCGAGCGCCCGCCCGCCACGCCGGAGGACGGCGAGCCTGTGCGCGTTTACGGGCTGAATGACGCGGTGGATGCCGGGCTGGAGAATAACCGCATCTACCATTACACCGTCTTCGCGCTGTTTAATACGCCGGATGGGCGGCTGGTGCGCAGCGCGGGCCTGTCCATCAGCGCCACGCCGCAGGAGCCGCCCGCCCTGATCACGGCGCTGGACATCCACGAGCAGCGCCGGGGCGACGTGCGCGAGCTGCGCGTCACCTGGCCGCCGGTGGAAAAAGGCACGCCCGCCCTGCTGACCAGCGAGGAATCGCCACCGCTGCAGGCCGGGCAGGTTATCCCGCAGGCCGCGCTGGCGACCTATGGGGCTGTGCAGGCCGCGCCGACCAACGAGGTCACGCTGGCGCTGCCAGCGCGGGGCGTGCTGTACCTGACGCCGGTTGTGCTGTTCCAGGACATGGCCTACCCCGGCCCGCAGCAGATGATCAGCGCGCTGGAAGATGTACGCAACCTGGAGGCGCGTAACCTGGGCTTCGCGCTGGAACTGCGCTGGGACTGGCCGGAAGGCTGCAAACACGCCATCGTCACCTACCACCCGGCCCGCTTCCCCACGCCCCATGACCCGGAGGCTGCGCGCATCCGGCTGACCCGCGCCGAATACAACCGCCAGGGGCGCTTCCTGCTGCGCGAGCCGGAGCAGCGCGACTACTACTTCGCCGTCTATGCCGCCCTGCTGCAGGACGGGCGCGAGCTGCTCTCCCCCGGGCGGGAGCCGACCAGCCGCACCCGCGTGAACCTGAGCAGCCGCATCACCCTGGCCTACAGCCTCAACCACAGCCGCCGCCTGCGCGGGCCGGGGCCGGTCACGCTGAGCGTGAGCGCCGAGGGAGTCGGCCACCTGCCGGAGCTGGTGCTGATCCGCCGCCCGGATCGCCCCCCCATCCGGCGCGATGATGGCGAACCGGTGCTGCGCATCCCGGCGCAGGACCTCAGCGGGCCGCAAACCACCTTCACACTGGACGCGGGGGAAGTCGGCGGCGGGCATCTGCGCCTGTTCCTGGCAGATGACGCAGGCTATGAATCGCGCGGCGGGCATATCCGCCTGCTGCTGCCGCCGGAGCCGGATTATCCGGCAGCTGGCGGGGAGCGCGGCTCCCTGCTGGGTGGGCTGGCCGGCGGCGCGCGGCCGATCACGTGCCCGTTCTGCTTCACGCAGTTCGGCGCGGCGGAGGCGCTGTTTCGCTGCGGCAATCCGCGCTGCCCGGGCCGCGGTGAAGACGCCACCTACGCCGAGTTCCAGGGGCTGATGAACGCCCAGACGATGGGGCCGGTGTTTGAGGTAGAGGCGGAAGGCACGGGCCGGCGGGGCCGCCCGTTGCGCGCCGCCACCTGCCCCGACTGCGGGCAGGATACCCACAAGCGCGTCTGCCCGACCTGCCACTACGAGCTGCTGTATGACGCCGGGCTGACCGAGGAACGCACGATCGCGATCATGGGCGGGCGCGGCACGGGCAAGAGCAACTACATCGCCATGCTGATCGACCGCCTGGAGAACGAGATCGGGGCGCACTTCGAGGCCGGGGTGCGCGCCATGGGCGACCGCACCCGCGAGCGTTACGACCGCGATTTCTACACGCCCCTGTTCCGCAATAACCAGGTGATCCCGCCCACCCGCACCGCCGGGGTGGACATCGCCACGCGCACGCCGCTGGTCTTCCGCATCCAGTTCAGCACAGGCAAGGCCGCCAACCTCGTGATCTTCGATACCGCGGGGGAAGATATGCAGTCGCTGGAGGCGATCTCCACGGAGGCGCGCTACCTGCTCTTCGCGGATGCCCTGATCTTCCTGATGGACCCGCTGCAAATCCCCGCGGTACGCCAGCTTGTGCCGGAGAAAGCCCTGCCGCCCGCCGACCCCGGCGCGGAGCCGGAATACATCGTGGGCCGGCTGCGCGAGCTTTATGAGCAGGAATTCGGGCTGCGCGGCAAGGACAAAATCGCCAAGCCGGTCGCCTTCGCGCTCTCCAAGGTGGACATGCTCTACCCGCTGCTGGACCCCGGCTCCGGGCTGTTCCGCACCGGCGAGCACTTTGACGGCCTGAACGTGCGCGACCTGCAATCGATTCACACCGAGGTCGGGGCTTACCTGCGGGCGTGGCTGGGGCTGCGCTTCGAAACGCTGGTGCGCATGAATTTTGCCACGTACCATTACTTCGGGGTGTCGTCCTTCGGCAAGGCGCCGGAGGGCGCTGCCGGTCAGCAGACGGTGGAGGGCGCCGCGCCGCTGCGCATCGAAGACCCGATCCTGTGGATATTCAACGCGTTCGGGCTGATCCGGCCCCGGCGCTAGCCCACAACCCATGACGCGCAGGAACGTACTCCCATGCGGGGCGCAGCACGCGCCCCGGAGCCAGTAAGAGGGCCAGTCGATGACCATCCGCCAGCACTATTACACCTCCTGCCGGACTGAGGCCAGGGCCGGTTTCCAGACGAAGGCCGCTACGTCCGGCATCCCCCGCCAGACGGAAGAAACGCTGCTGCGCCTGATCAGCTATCGCCCGCCCGCCAACGCCGATCCGCAGGCCATCGCGACCCACCCGGTCAGCCTGCGTTTTTTCGCCCCCAGCCCGGCGGAGGCGCTGCTGATCTGCGCCCAGCCCAACGGCCCGGACGAATTCGGACGGCCCGGCAATTTCTTCGCGCACAGCCTGATCGGCCCGGTGGACGCGTTTATGGAGCCGCTGGCGCCGATCTTCTACTGGGGAAGCCCGTTCTGGGTGCGGCAGGACGACTCGGCGGAAACGGCGCTGCCCGCCCTGAACGCGCTGGCGGACAGCGCGCGCAGCACCTTCGATTACGACGCGATCTGGCCGTTCCTCACTCCCCGGCGGCGGGAATGGTTCTACCGGCTGCTCTGCGCGGTGCTGGATTACCCCGCCGGGAAGCGCCGGATCGTGATCGCCGACAGCGCGGAACACACCGCCCTGTGGATCGCGGCCCTGACAATGGCCCTGCCCTACCAGCACCGCGCCCTGCTGACCTTTGCCACCTATCACCACGACCCGTACAACGTGCCGTTTCTCGTCACCGGCACCACGCCGGATTCCAGCTTTCGCTTCTCGGCGGAGGATTACCGCACCTACTTCGTGCTGCACGCGCCGGAAGAACGGATCAGCGCGGCGCCGGAATCGGAATTCGCGCAGTTCGTGTGTGACCGCTTCACGGCCAATCAGTACGAGACCGAGGTGCTGGATCTCTTTATGCTGCTGAAGCGCCGTGCGCCCGGCTCCCAGCCCGACCCGGCCCAGCTTGCCATGCTGCTGCGCTTTCACGAGCTGCTTGCTGGCAGCGGCCTGCAGTCCTCCGCCTCCGTGCGGGAGACGACCCACGCCGTCATCACCGAGATCACGGGCTCACGCCGGCTGGACGCCGCCGATGTGAAAGACCTGCGCGCGGCGTGGTCGCTGCTGGCCACCGATCTGCTGGAAACGCAGGACACCGCCCCGCTGCCGGATTTTCTGGCGGCGCTGGAACGCCTGAGCAAAATCGACCCCGACTTTGAGGAAACGTGCGACCTGGCCTGCGCGGTGTTCGGGCAGCTGATCCTCCGCGGGGAGATCGACACCGCCGCGCCGCTGGAAAGCCTGCTGCACAGCGCCTACGCGCCGAACGTGCTGCGGGCGGCCTTCAGCGCGGCGGAGACGCTGGCCCCGCTGGTGCGGGCGCTGGACGGCGCCGACCCGGCCCGGCTGCGCGTCTTCTGGGAACACTGTGGGCCGTTGATCGCGTTTGGCGCGCCGGAAACGGCCGCCCTGCTGGCCCCGGCCTGCCAGCAGACCCTGGCCGCCGCCGACCATGCCGCGCGGCAGACCGGCTACGACCCGCTCAGAATCCCGCCGGAGGTGAGCGCCATGCTGGGCGCGTGGCTGCGCCACCAGAAGACCACCAACGCCGTCACCGACCTGGCCCGCGAGTTCCACGCCGCGCACCCGGACAGCCCGGTTTACGCCTGGGTGTATTACGCCTGGGTGGGCGGCGCGCCGCTGGATAACCGCCGCCAGCTGCGCGAGATTTACAGCCAGGCCGACCCCGGCATCGTCACCCACGAGCTGCAGCGCGACCTGCTGCGCTTCCGGGCCAGCCCGCCCGATCTGGCCCGCATGATCGGGGCGTGGGGCGCACATGTCCCGGCGCCGCACCGCCAGGCCAAACTGGGGGAAGCCCTGGAATTCGCGTGGGATCGGGGGGGGGCAGGCAAGCCAGCCCTGGCGGAGGCCCTGCTGCAATACCCCGAGATTGTGCGCGAGCTGCATGCTGACTGGCAGGTGGAGGTGCTGGAAGCTGGCATCGAGGCGCTGCCACTCACTGCGCTGGACGATGCCAGACTGGTGCTTTGCCAGGAAGTGCTGGATCACAGCGCGCACAGGTTCAGGCCAGAGGTGCGCAGCCGGCTGCAGGGCGCGATCAGTATGAAGACCGGGGTGCTGCATGAAGGCGTTGTCGCCGCCTTCAACGCTGACTTCGCCGCCCTGCCGCCGGAGGAGTACCGGGCGCGCATTACCGAATTTGTGGGGCGCTTCTTCCGCGCCGCCCAGCCACCCGATGCGCACGGCCTGATGGCGGCCGCGGCCTACATCCCCGCCCACCGCGAGGTTTTCTGGGAGGTCTACTGGGCCGCGTTCCAGCGCGTCCTGCTGGAGGAAGGCGACCATGCCGCCTGCCTGCGTGCGCTGGACTTCTGGTTCATGGATGGCGCGCGCCTTTCCAGCCTGCACCCGCTGCTGCTGGCGGATTTCTTTCTGGGCGTGGGCGCAGCACTGGCAAGACTCCAGGCGGATAAAAGCTATCATAAAGCTGCGCGGGAGTTCGACACGGCGGCGCGGGAATACCCCTGGGCGGCGCTGCTCCCGGATCACTTCCCGGAATCGGGCAAGTCGCGCGGGTTCCTCAAAGGGCTGTTTGAGCGTTAGGGGCGGGCAACGTGACAAAACGAAGGGTACCAACCCTGGCGCTGGATGAGCTGCTATTCAGGCTCGTCGCCCCGATCGTCGGCGTGGTGGTCGGCATCCCGCTGGCCGTCCTGTACCTGATCGGGACCGGGATCACGCTGGGCGTGTGGGCCGCGGTCGCCGGGGTGACCGGGCTGGGCGCGGGCCTGCTCAACTTCGGGGAGGTGGTCATTGCCGCCCACCGCGAGGCCGCAGACGAGCCGCGCCCGCCGCGCCTGCGCTTCATTGAGCGTTTTTACGAGCCGCAGCCCGCGCGCCTGATCTACATGTACGATGCCGGGTGGTTCGTGATCGGGTACGTGTTCGAGGCGCTGCCGGCGATCACCAGCGCCGCGGCGGAGCGCTGGTTCGAGAAGGCGCGCGCCTACCGGCAGGAGGCCGGGCGGCAGTCCGGGGCATGGGGGCGGCTGTTCAGCGTGTGGCTGCATGGCTCCGCCGCCGGGATCCAGCTGGGCGCGTATTTCCACTATGTCGTGGCGTTCATCATCGCCGGGCTGTTCGCCCTGCTGCATTCGATCGTGCTGCTGACCGGGGTTGCCATCACCAGCCTGATGATGCTGATCCTGGCGCTGGTGAACACGCTGACCGGGGCGATCTTCCACATGTACTACCGCTGCCCGGTGTGCCATGCCCAGATGCGCCTGCCCGTTTACACGTGCCCGACCTGCAGCCGGGCGCATACGCGCCTGTGGCCCAGCGTGTACGGGGTGTTCGCCCATACCTGCCTGTGCGGGGAGAAGCTGCCCACGCTGGATGCCCTGGGCCGCCGGGAGCTGACCCAGCGCTGCCCGACCTGCGACAGCGTGCTCAACGCGGCGATTGGCCGCGCCACCAACATCCACATCCCGATCGTGGGCGGCCCTTCCGCCGGCAAGACGCACTACCTCGTCGCCACGCTGCGCGACCTGATCGAGCGCCACGCCCCGGCCCACAACCTGGCCGTGAGCATGCCCGATGTCACGCACCGCCGCGATTATGAGGCCAGCGTGCGCATCCTGCGGCGCGGGCAGCAGCTCCGCAAAACCCAGGTGGAGCAGGACAACAACACCCGGGCCTATAACCTCCAGCTCAAGCGGCGCTGGCAGCCCGTCCCCACCCTGCTATACCTCTACGACGGCGCGGGCGAATACTACACCAGCCAGGAGAGCGCCCAGCAGCAGGTCTACTACCGCTATGCGAACGGCGTGATCCTGATCGTGGATCCGTTCGCCATCGGGCAGGTCTACGCCCAGTACCGGGACCGCATCCAGGCGGAGGGCCAGACGCTGGCCGTCAACGCTCAGGAGCCGCTGTCGGGCATTTACGAGCGCATGCTGGAGGCGCTGGAAGTGCATTACAACCTGAAGCGCGACACCCGCTTCCCCCACCCGATCGCGGTCGTGCTGACCAAAGCTGACGCCTTCGACCTGGACGCGCGCATCGGCGCGGAGGCCGCCCGCCGCCTGATGCAGCGCGACCCCACGGTGCAGAGCGAGAGCGACGCCATTCACCGCCTGGTGGAAGATTTCCTGGTGGAATTCGGGGAAAGCAACTTCGTGCGCAACCTGCGGCTGCAGTTCAGCGCCGTGCGCTTCTTCAGCGTGTCCTCCACCGGGCGCATGGTCGACCCGGCGGATTACCGCAGCCTGGAGCCGGCCCGCGTGGTGGAGCCGCTGGTGTGGCTGCTGGCGGAAAACGGCGTGCTGCCACGGGAAGCGACCAGCGCGCCCGCGCCGGTGGAAGCCTGATCTACCCCAGCTCGATGCAAAACACGCCCGCCGGCTCGCCTTCCGGCTCCGCATCCGGCCCCAGGAAGGCCAGCGACTCGCCCACGACGACCGACGACAGCCGCCGGAACCCGAGCTTGTGCGCGCGATCGTTGACTGCGGTCAGCATCGGCCCCGTGAAGGGCGTGCCCGTCCACACGTACACATTCGCCCAGCGCTGGTCATAGATCGATTCGGCGTACATCACAAAGAGCGTCCCGCCCGCCACGCTGAACTTAAAGCGCTCCACGCGCCGGTCACGCAGCTGAGGCACGGCCATCCACAGCGCCGGCCAGCGGGATTCCCACTCCTGGCGGGCGCTCTGGCCGCGGCCCAGCGGCATGGCCCAGCCCTTGATCTGACCGGGGTCAGGGTTGGGGTGCGGCGTGGACTGGTAAAAGGCCTGCCCGGTGCGCGGCAGCCAGCTCACCGGCCGGGTGACGGCCAGGCGGCGCCAGCCTTCGCCTTCGTAGAACGCGCGCGCCTCTTCATTGTTCAGGCACACGCGCTGGCAGCCCAGATCGCGCGCGGTGGCGACAACGTGCGCCAGCAGCGCCTGCTCCACCCCCTGCCCGGCGAACTCCGCATGCACGTACAGCACGCTGACCTGCAGGTGCTTGCCAAACGGCGCCGGCTCTTCCCCGCTGAAGGCTTCGCCATGCCCCACCACCTGCCCCGCGATCTCCGCCACGATGGGGATGCCCGCGCCGCGCAGCAGGTGCGTCAGGTGCACGGCGCAGGTCTCCACGCTCATCCACGGGCCGCCATACTGCCAGCGCTCATACAGGCTGAGCTCGCCGTACGCCACATCGCGCACCTGCCCGGACGGCATCAGCTGCTGCCAGCGCCCCACGTTTGAGGTATGCACCGCCGTTATCGCGACGGAATCGTCCAGCGTTGCCGTGCGCACCAGTATGCTTGCCATCCTTACACCTCTTCCGGGCCGGGGCAGCACCCCGCTCTGACAAAACCAGCCGCTACAGCGGCCGCTGCGGTTCACTATAATCATCCGCCGACAGGCCGGCAACAGTGAGCCGGCCAGACGAGTGCCAGAATACTCTCGCGTTCATCCGGCCAGCGGAAGCTACGGATCGATGGCTAAAGCACGCGCCGAACGGGCCTGCTCGCGATCCGGGTAGGAGCGCACCGTGCCTTCCTCCGCGACCCACACCCGCGACGCAAACCGATCCACAAAGTAGCGGTCATGCACCACCGCCAGCACAGCGCCTTCAAAACCGCTCATGGCCTGCTCGAAGCGTTCGCGGGAAGGCACGTCCAGATGGTTAATCGGCTCATCCAGGATCAGGAGGTTGCAGCCCTGCGCCACCAGCTGGGCCAGCATCAGCCGGGCGCGCTCCCCGTAACTCAGCTCCTCCAGCGGGATAAACACGTCATCCCCACCAAAGAGGAAGTAGTGCAGAAAATTGCGCGCATCCGTTTCAGACAGCGCCGCCACCGCCTGGATCGCCTCCAGCGCGTCGGCGTAGCCCTCCAGCGTGCGCTGCTCCTGGGAGAGATAGCCCACCTTTGTGCTGGGTCCAGTGTACACCGAACCGGTCAGCGGGGGTAATTCCCCCATGATCGTGCGCAGCAGGGTTGTTTTGCCGCAGCCGTTCGGGCCAAGCAGGGCGATGCGCTCCCCGGCGTGCAGGGTGAGATTGATCGCGCTGAGCAGCGGCGGCGCGGGCGGGTAGCCCACCGCCAGCTCCGCCAGGCGCAGCGCGTCACGGCTGCCCGGCGCCACGTCCACGAAGTCGAGCTTCATCTGCCAGGAGAGTCCCGGCTTCTCCACCCGCTCATCCGACTCAACGTAGCGCCCCAGCCGCTTCTCCTTGGATTTCGCCATTTTGGCGATCTTCTTGGCGTAGCGGCGCTCCTGGTCGGTTTCGGAGGCGCGCTCGTAGCGCTGGGCGCGGGCCATCGTCTGGCGCACATCCCGCTTCAGCCGCTCGATCTCAACGACCTGGTCGCGCCAGTCCGCCTCCAGCTTCTCACGCTCGCTGATCACGGCTTCCACATAGGCGCTGTAATTGCCGGCGTACACGCGCGCGGTCAGTTGCGCCGGGTCCAGCGCCACCACGCGGTTGATCGTGCGATCCAGGAACGTGCGGTCGTGGCTGACGATAAGGGCCGCGCCCGCGTAGGTCGCCAGCCACTCCTCCAGCCACTCCAGCGCGGTGATGTCCAGGTGATTGGTAGGCTCGTCCAGCAGCAGGAGCTGCGGGTTGTGGATCAGCAGGCGCGCCAGCCCCAGGCGCGTCTTCTGCCCGCCGCTGAGGATCGCCGCCAGATCGGCCAGGTCCAGGTGATCCAGCCCCAGCCCGGCCAGCACCGGGCCGCTGCGCTCCGGCGTGACATCGCTGCCCAGTCGCTCGATCTGGTCCAGGGTGGCGCTGTACGCGGCCAGCACCGCCGGGTCGTCGGAGGCCTCGGCCAGCCGGATGCTCAGGCGCTCCAGCTCGGCTTCCAGCGCGTTCAGGCGGCGCGCTGCCGGGAAGAGCACATCGGCCACGGTCGCCTCCGGCGGCGGCTCCAGGCCCTGCGGCAGGTAGCCGATGCGCAGCGCGGGCGGCGAGATGCCCACCGAGCCGCTGGTGGCCGCTTCCTCGCCCGTGATGATGCGCAGCAGCGTGGTTTTGCCGCAGCCGTTCGGCCCCACCAGGCCCACACGCTCCCCGGCATTTACCACAAAGCTGACGTTCTCAAAGATCAGATCGTCGCCAAATCGTTTGGTCAGCTGGTTAACGGATAACATAGATGCTGCGTCCTTTCCCCTCTTGTCAGGTCAGGCGGGCGCAGCCTGTGGCGGGTGGCATGGGAGGTGCGCTGCACGCACGGAATCCCGGCGCACGGCGTTTATCCGCGGGGGGATAAACAAAACGCCGCAGGCAGAACGCCCGCGGCGGTGTACTCAGGTTGGTTGTTTGGGAGCAGGCCCCACCCGGCAATGCCAGGCACCGCCAGCCGGTGGCAGGCGGCAACGACACGTCACTGAAACGCGCGGTGCGTTCGGTTAACGGGTCGTGTTCTCGGTCATGCCTGCCCTCCTGATACGCCAGTACGTTGTACATTGTAGGGGCAGAGCTGGCTATTTGTCAATGCGCAATTCCAGCATTGACATTCCATGAACAATCCGGTAATATATCCGCATCCGATATATTATCCCGCCAGCATACACCATTAACAGGATGCGCCTGATGCCCGCTTTCCAGCCCCTCAAAAACGCCGAGCTTTACATCATGCTCATTTTAGCCGACCATGACGCGCACGGCTACCTGATCATGCAGGAAGTCAAGGAACGCACCGGCGGCGCGGTGCGGATGGGGCCGGGCACGCTGTACACCACGCTCAAGCGCCTGCGCGACCGCGGCTGGATCACCGAAGTGGACAGCCCGGCGGAGCCGCCGCCCGACAACGACGAACGGCGGCGCTACTACCACCTGGCCGACCGGGGCCGCGCCGTGCTGCGCGCCGAAACCCAGCGCCTGGCCCGGCTGGTGCGCTACGCTCAGGAAGTCGGCCTCCTGCAGCCGCCCTCCTCCCGGGGTTATGACCCGGCATGATGGCAGTTGCAGCCCGCATTTGACTCGATGCCCTGCGCGGCCATCCAGCTCAGCACGCGCGCCAGCACGCGGTTATCCCGAAAAACCAACCATTGCCCGCGCTGCACCGGGTGGGCCAGCAGCGCCGCCCGGAACGCGGCCAGGTCTGGCGCGGCCAGCAGCGCCGCCCGCAGCTCCGGCTGGGTCATCAGCGCCGCAAACGCGCGCATATCCTCCGCCAGCTCCGCCCCCGCCGAGACTGGCACCGGGAGGAAACGCGTCCCTAGCCCGGCCTGCACCTCCGGCCAGTCTTCATCGTCCGGCCCGGTGATCGGGAACACGTCCCCATTCTCCAGGTCAAGGTAGTGCTGGCGCTCAGGGCGCTCGTTCTGGAACGCGTTGATCAGCGCCTCCAGCGGCACCGGCACCGCGCGTTTCGCCTGTTCGGTCATGCTCATTCCTCCTGTTCAACGGGGCAGCCGGACAGCGCGCCGCACCCCGCGCAGACCATACCACGCCCCCCCGGAGCGCGTCAACGCCAGGCATAAAAACAGGCGGGGCGCGCGCCCCGCCTGCGTGCTGCCAGTGGCGCGTTCGCTACCCGGTGCCATTTTCTGCCGGGATAAACTGCCAGTGATCAGCGGAAAGCGCCTTCACGAAGGGAGAGGGCGCCGCCGCGTCGTGGGTCACAAACAGGTAGCGCATCGCCCGGGTAGCCGCCACGTAAAACAGGCGGCGCTGTTCATCCAGCTTCTCCTGGTAATCCTGCGCGCTCAGCTCAAGCCCGCGGGGCAGCGTGCCGTCTTCAAGATACGGCAGCGCCACAATCGGGAATTCCAGCCCTTTGGCAGCGTGGATCGTCATGATCTTGATCGTGTTCACCTGCCAGTCAAAATCATCCCCGCTGGCCACAAACATGGCCGGGGTCTGGCAGGCCATAAACTCACCGGTCAGGCGATAACCCAGATCCTTGCTGGGAACCAGCACCGCCACCGACTCATAGGACTTGTTCAGCGAGTTCGCCGCCTGAAGGAGCTTGTCGGCCAGCCAGCGCACCTGCTCCTTGGAATCGCGGGCGGCATAGACCACCGGCTGCACGCCACGATGGACATACAGTTGACCGAGCGTTTCGCTGTCCCCGGCCTCAGACTGGTGCAGGAAGTGATGGGCCGCCTCCGCAATCTCCAGGGTCGTACGGTAGTTGCGCTTAAGGTGGCGCGTGCGGCCCGCCACCCGCAGATCAGCGTGGACCCGCTGCCACGAGAACCCCTGGTTGTAGATCGACTGGGACTGATCCGCCGTCAGGAACAGCCCGGCCGGGCTGTGGCAGAGGCCCAGGCACAGCCGAATCTGCACCGGGGTCAGGTCCTGCGCTTCATCGACCAGCACGTAATGATAGCGCCGGGTGTACTGCCCGCCGGTCACATAGGCCAGCGCGCGGCGGCGCAGGGCCGCCCAGGTCAGCACCTGGTTCGCGGTGAAATACTCGCGTACCAGCTCAAAGATGCGCCATACCCCGCGCCGCTGGTCGGGATTCAGGGGGTAGCTGCGCCCGGTGCGCTGCACCTCCAGGTAGTCATCCAGCGTCTCCAGGCCCTGCCCGTCAATCACCCATTGCATCTCGTCAATCAGGTACGATTCGGTCAGCGGCGTTTCATAGGGATTGAGCAGCCGCGCCGCCAGCGACTGCGGCTCATCCTTCTTCAGGATCGTGCGGGCGGTGCGCAGCGCCTCGTACCAGGCGTCAGACCGCGCCATCTCAAGGCGCGCCGGGCCGTCAACTTCCCGGACAATGCCCATCGCAATGCTGTCCAGCGTGCTGACCGTCACGCTCTCCGGCAGGCGGCCCATCAGCTGCTGCAGCTGCTGCTCGGAGGACTTGATCAGCGCGCGGGTATAGGTGGTGAACAGGATTTCCGGCTCCATGCCCGGCAGCGGCGGGTTTTGAAACAATTCCCGAATCCGGTACAGGGCGACCGTGCTTTTGCCGGAGCCCGGCCCGCCCTTCACCAGCGTGGGGCCTTTGAGCGCAAAGTTCACCAGCGGCTTCTGCTCATCATCCAGCCACAGCAGGAAGGACATCAGATCGCCGGTGACGTAATGCTCCAGGTCGTCGGGATCGCTTAGCACGAAGTTCGGCTCCTGGGCCAGATCGGCCAGGGTGGGCTGGTTGTAGAGCCAGTCACACAACGTATCGAGCAGCTGCATGTTCTCCCCGGTGGCCTCCAGCAGGTCGTCTTCCGTATGGGCGGCCAGCAGCGCAGTGTGATACTGCTCCGGCACGCGGAAGCGCTCCAGCACTTCCGGCGTGATCGCCATGGGGATGAGCTTGCCCGTTGGCTGACGGGGCGGCTCCACCCGGCGCGGACGGGGGTAGTTCGGCACCTGGGCGGCGGTTGTGGGGCTGGTGGGGTCAAGCACATCCTCGATCACGTCGATAACGCTCAGGTCGGGCAGCGTGCTGTCCAGATCATCGTACTGGCCAATCCGCGTTGCCGCCTTGTTGTAGATGTAATCGTGTTTGCCCACATCCAGCAGCTGGATCACCGAATCATGGACGGCGTAAAGCAGCCGGTCGCCGTCGTTGATCCGGATCGACCACAGGCGCTTCCATTCCCTGTACTTTTCGATATTGGCATTGTCAGTATTGCGCGGATCCTCCGTCAGGATGTCGATGGCTTTCCGGCACTGGCGGCGCGCCGTCTGCGGCAGCGCGCTGAAATGCTCCAGAAAGACGGGTTTGAATGTCAGTTGGAATCCCATACAGCCTCCCAGCTTAATGAATGTCAGGCCCCTGATTTACTGTTTCTGAATTCTACTACAACCCTTATGCCCGGCGATAAATAATACGTGAATCCTGCCGGCCCCACACACGGCCGCCGCGCGTCCCTGTTTGCCTTCGCCTTAACGCACCTATATACTCAACCCTTACCGAACAACCTGAGCAGGAGGGGGCCGCATGGCCGGGCATATCTTCATCAGCTACTCCAAACGCGACTCCGACTTTGCCTTTAAGCTGGCCGACCGCCTGATCGAAAGCGGGCGCAAGGTGTGGATTGACCGCCAGATCGAGGGCGGTGAGCGCTGGCGCACCTCCATCCTGCAGGCGCTGCGCGACGCCAACGAGTCGATCGTGATCCTGTCGCCGCGGTCGGTGGGTTCCGCCTGGGTGATGCACGAAGGCTCGGTCGCCAGCGGGCTGGATAAGCCCCTGTTCCCGGTGCTCATGGAGCCGGTGGATAAACTGCCGGTCTGGATGGAAGAGCTGCAGTATATTGACTTCCACGCCAAACCCTTTGACGCCGCATTCGAGCAGCTCCTGGGCGCGCTGACGCCCCCCAATCCGCTGCAGGACCTGCTCGACCAGCAGGTGAAGGCCCACCAGCAGACCGGCGAGCTGATTGGAGAGGCGCTGCTGCACGTGCTTGACGAAGAAGCGGGACGCCTCACCTTCTCCGAGGAAGCCGCCAGCCTGATCGCCCGCAGCAAAAAAGCGGTGACCTACCGGCGGCGGCTCGTCCGGGCCAGCGCCGGGGCGGCCATCGCCCTCAGCATTATCGCCCTGATCGCGCTGGTGGTCGCGATCCGGTCCGGGGGCGAGATCGCCGGGGCGCAGCGCGAGCTGGCGACTGCCCGTGCCGAGATCGGAGTCGCAGAGGACAGCCTGGCCCGCCAGGAATCCGAGGTCTCCACCGCGCAAGCGCAGCAGGCCGTGGCCCAGGCCGAAGTGGCCCTGGCGCAAACCGAGCAGGCCGTGATCGAACGTGACCTGGCCACCGCCACCGCCGCCATCGGCGCCGCCAACCAGAAGCTGGTGGACGCCCAGGCACGGCTGAATTCAGCCGAAGCGCAGCTGGTGCGACTCTTTGAAACAACCGGCACCGTCCCCGTGGGAGACCAGCCGCGCGCCCTGCTGTGGAACGGCGACCGGCTGTGGGTGGCCAATGGCGACGGCACGCTGATGCAGGTCAACGTGCATACCGGCATGGCGAACGAAACCTTCCCGCAGGCCACGGTTCCCAGCGCGCTGGCCTGGGATGGGCGCGGCATCTGGATCGCGTTTCAGGAAAGCAACCTGGTGCGCTACCTGGACCCAACCGGCACCACCCTGGCCGAGGTCACCACCGAGGCCGGCCCGATCGCCCTGGCCTGGGATGGGCGCAACCTGTGGGTGGCGAACTGGCGGGCCAGCACCGTCCAGCGCATCAGCCCGGCAGATAGCGCCGACACTGGCTGGGCGGTGACGGCCACGGTCACGGTCGGCGCCGCCCCTCGCACGCTGCTGTGGGATGGCGGCGCGCTGTGGGTCGCCAACCGGGATGACAGCACCGTCCAGGCGATCAACCCGGAAACCGGCGTGGCCGGCGCGCCCCTGGACGTGGGTGCGGGGCCGGCAGCGCTGGCCTGGGATGGGCGCAGCCTGTGGGTGGCGAACCGCAATGACAGCACGATCATGCAGCTGAACCCGGCGACCCGGCGCGTGCTCCAGACGATCGACGTCAACAAGTTCCCCTCCGACCTGCTGTGGGACGGGGCGAGCCTGTGGGTCACCAATGACGGCCAGGACAGCGTGCTGCAGATCGATCCTGAAAGCGGCGATATCCTGCTGGAAGTCCAGACGGGCCGCAACCCCCGCATGCTCGCCTGGGATGGCGAAGACCTGTGGGCGGCCAACCAGCGTGACAACGCGATTGTGCGCGTCCGGGCCGACCAGAAAGCCATCCTGGAAACCCTGCCGCTGGCGGAGCTCCCCGCCGGCCTGGTGGCCACGCAGCTTGGCCTGTCCGTGATCAGCGCCAGCGGCGGCACGGTGCGCCACCTTGATCTTGAACAGCGACCGCCCGGCGAAACCATGAACACGCTCAGCGCGGCCCCGGTGGGCATTATCGCCTTTGACACAAACGCGATGCTCGCGCGCGCGGACGGCAGCATCCAGCAGGTGATACCGGCCACCGGGCGGCTGGCCGACCGGCTGAGCGTCCCCCACGCGCCCAGCGCGATCGCCTACGATGGTGACCGGCTGTGGGTGACCAGCGCGGAGGAAAATATCGTCTACCCGGTCAATCCCTACAGCGGCGCGCAGGTCGGGCGCGCGATCATGGTCGGCGCCGCGCCGCGGGGCCTCCTGTGGGATGGCGCACGGCTGTGGGTGGCGAACACCGGGGACGGCACGGTGATGCGCGTGAACACCAGCATCGGCCTGACCTGGACGCCCGTCTCGGTGGGGGAAGCGCCGCGCGCGATGGCCTGGGATGGCGAATCGTTGTGGGTCGCCAGCAGCGGCTCCAATACGCTGGCCCAGATCGCGCCCAGCGGCGTGCTGCTGACGACGATCCCGGTAGAGGCCAACCCGGTCGCGCTGGCCTGGGATGGCATCAGCCTGTGGGTGGCATGCAAGGACAGCAATACCGTGCAGCAGATCGACCCGCTGACGGCCACCGTCCAGGCGACCGTCCCGGTAGATGACCGCCCGATCGGGCTGGCCTGGGATGGCGAGGCGCTGTGGGTCGCCACGGAGATGAGCACGCTGCAGAAGATCAACACCCAGAGCCTGAACCTGATCATGCTGGCCCGGCGGCTGGCGCTGCAGACACCGCTGTAACAGGCAGGGCTGACCCGGACACGCGCTGCGCACGGCCTGAATCAGGGGCGGCCCCGCCGGGTTTCCGGCGGGGCCGCTTTTCACAGGGAGGCTGAAAGAAGTTCACGCCTGTCTCGCGTTGGCGCCGCTGACGGGCTGCCAGTTGCACATCCGGGAAGGAGGTGGCAGCCCGCGCAGCGCACAGGAGAGAGAGGGAAGTTGCTTAACTCAGATCGCCTTGATTACGAGGCGCGCCAGTACTGGCTGTTCTCCGCGGTGATGACCACCACGCCGGTATCCACGTTCGGCGGCAGCGGGGAAATGCTCGCGGCCTGCCAGTCAGATACAGACTTGATGAACCCGTTGCGAACCATGTAGAGCATCATCATGCCCCAGAAGCCCATCTGCCAGGTCCCCTGCGCCAGCGTCGCGTTCAGCTCGCCGCTGTCGATCAGATCCAGCGTGCCTTCGTCATAGTCGAAGCCGATGATGCTGATCTGGTCGCTCAGGCCCGCCTCGCGAACGGCCTGCCCCACCCCCACAGCCCCCAGCGCGTCCGTGCAGAAGGCGCCCACGATATCGGGGTTGGCCTGCAGCAGGGAGGACATCTGCTGGGCGGCGATGGTGGAGTTGTTCTGGTCGTCGATGATCAGATCGTCGGAGACTTCCACATCCGGGAACTCGGCGACCATGGTCTCCATGAAGCCCGCGCGGCGCTGAACGTGGTTCAGCTGGGCGGTAACGCTGGAGATGGCGACCTTGCCGGCCCCGATGATCGGGCCAAGCCAGCGGGCGGCCATGACACCGGCGAAGTAGTTGCCCGTGCCCACGAACGAGAAGCGGTTGCTCAGCGGGGAGTCCGCGTCAAAGCACACCACCGGGATGCCGGCATCAATCGCGGCGTTGATCGGCGCGACAAACGCATCCGGGTTGGCGATGGTCGGCAGGATGCCCGCCGGCTGCTGGCCCGCGACTTCCTCAAACACGCGCACTTCGGCGATGATGTCATTCTCCGGTGTGCCGGTGTATACAGCTTCGACACCCAGGAATTCGGCGGCGTCCTGCATGCCGCGGAAGCAGTCCTTCCAGTAGTCGATGCCGGAAGCGAAGGTAACCATGTAGTACGTTTGCGGGTCCTGGGCCTTGATTGCGTTCACGGCCGGGAGCATCCCCGCAGCGGCCAGAAGACTACTTGCTTTCAAAAATTCACGGCGTTTCATCAATCTTCTCCTTGCTCAGTCAAACTATTGGTAAACTGCGGTACTGCATCGCAACGGGACAGCTTATGTCTTTTTGCGGGCCGGCCTGGCCTGAACGCGCTGGCTGAACGTATCGAAGCCAACCGCCAGGAGCAGGATCAGGCCCATCGCCAGGTTCTGCCAGTAAACCGGCACACGCAGCAGCACCATGCCGTTATTGATGAACCCAACGAAAATCAGGCCCAGCAGCCCGCCCAGAACTGTCCCCTTACCACCCTGCAGGCTGGCGCCGCCGATGATACAGGCGGCGATCAGCCGCAGCTCTTCGCCGGTCCCGGTACCGGGATCGGCCACGGTGAAACGCGATACCGAAAGCACGCCGGCCAGCGCGGCCAGCAGCCCGGACAGCATGTAAACCCCGATCGTCACCCGGTGTACGTTAATGCCGGAAAGCCGCGCCGCGTCCGGGTTGCCGCCCACGTAGTAGATCTGGCGGAACAGCGCCGAACGACGCATCAGGATATCCCCCAGCACGACAATAACCAGCGCGATCAGGATCAGGTTGGAAACGCCAAACGACTTGCCCTGCCCAAACACAAAAAATTGAGTGGGAAGCCCGGCAATGGGCGAGCCTTCCGTGATCGCCAGGCCCACGCCGCGCGCGATGCTCATCATGCCCAGGGTGGTGATGAAGGGGTTGATCCCGGCTTTGGTGATCAGCAGGCCGTTAACCAGCCCGCCCAGCGCCCCGGCCGCGATGCCCAGCGCCACGGCCAGCCCGATCGGCACACCGCTGCGCAGCGCCACCGCCGCCGTAACGCCGCCCATGGCAAACACCGACCCGACCGACAGGTCAAACCCGCCGGAGACGAGCGCCGCCGTCATGCCCACCATCATGATGGCCGAAGCAGAAAAGCCCATCAGAATGGCGTTGACGTTGGCCGTGCTGAAGAAACGCCCGGTCTGGGCGTGCAACAGCAGGCCCACCACGATGATCATCACGATCAGGGTGAACTCGCGGAAGCGCAGCAGGCGCTGAATCATCCCGGCCGTGGTGCGCGGTTCTGCTGCCATCGCCGCTGTATCCCCTTTGCTCATGCCCCATTCTCCTGTCCACTGGCAAACGTCATGATGCGCTCTTCGGTGGCCTCGTTGGCCGCCAGCTCACCCGCGATCGTCCCTTCGTGCATCACGAGGATCCGGTCACTCATGCCCAGGATCTCCGGCAGCTCGGAAGACACCATGATCACCCCCACGCCTTCGCGCGCCAACTGGCGCAGCAGGTGGTGGATCTCGCGCTTGGCGCCCACGTCAATGCCCCGCGTAGGCTCATCCACGATCAGGATGCGCGGCTTGATCGCCAGCCACTTCGCCACCAGGGTTTTCTGCTGGTTGCCCCCGCTCAGGCGGCGCACTTCCTGCTCCGGACCGTAGGTGCTGATGTTCAGGCGCTGGATGTAGTCGCGGGCCAGCTGCGTTTCGCGCCCCGGCACCACAAACCCGTTGGCCGTCACCTGGGGCAGCGACGATGCCGCCATGTTGGCCTTGATCGCCATATCCAGGAACAGCCCGGCAGCCTTGCGATCTTCGGGCAGGTACGCCAGGTGCAGCGCGATGGCATCCTGCGGGGACCGGATCGTGACCGGCTTGCCCTCCAGCCAGATTTCGCCGGACTCTTTCGCATCCGCCCCAAAAATGGCGCGCATCAGCTCCGAGCGCCCGGAACCGATCAGCCCGGCAAATCCCAGGATCTCGCCCCGGTACAGCGTGAAGCTGGCCGGGCGGGCCGCGCCGGGCAGGCGCAGATCGCGCACCTCCAGCAAAGGCTCACCCTGTTCTGCGCTAAGGTCCGGGTACATGTCGGTCAGCTCGCGGCCCACCATCATGCGGATCACCTCGTCAACCGTGGTCGCGGCGGTCTCACGTGTGCCGATGTAGCGGCCATCCCGCAGCACCGTGATCCGGTCTGAGAGGGCGAAAATCTCGCTGAGCTTGTGGCTGATGTAGAGGATTCCCACGCCATCCGCCGCCAGGCGGCGCAACAGGTCAAAGAGGATATCGGCTTCATGCTCGGTCAGGGCGGAAGTCGGCTCATCGAGGATCAGGACTTTGCAGTCCATGGAGAGCGCTTTGGCGATTTCAACCAGCTGCTGGTTCGCCACGGAGAGCGTGCTGACTTCTGCGCGGGGGTCAACGGCAACGTTGAGCCGGGCCAGCTCGCGGCGGGCGTTCTCAAACAGCTCGCCGTACTTCACCATGCCCAGCCAGTCGGTTGGCAGCCGCCCCGGGTAGATATTCTCGCCTACGGTCAGCGCCGGGATCACGCTCAGTTCCTGATGAACAATGGCGATGCCCAGCGCGATCGCTTCCTGCGGGTTGCGCGGCGCGACAGACCGGCCATCCATAAAAATCTGGCCGGCATCGGCGGTATGCACCCCGGAGAGGATCTTCATCAGGGTGCTTTTGCCCGCGCCGTTCTCCCCGATGACCGCGTGAATCTCACCGGCCTGCAGCGCCAGCTGCATATCATCCAGCGCCAGTGTGCCCGGAAACTGCTTGGTGATTCCTTTGGCTTCCAGCAGGAGCGCCATGGTTCTCCCCCTCCGGTATTCACTTCACGCCCGGCAAGGTGCGGCTGGCGACCGAGCAACTTCCCCCCGGCCGCCAGCCGGCACCGCCAGGCTCAGCCGGCGTTACTACCCATGCAGGTAGGTCGGCCACTCCAGGTACTTGTTGAACGCTTCGTCGATGATGTCCGCGACCAGGGTCTGGTTGACGGCCACATGATGCTCGAAGCCGTTCTCGCAGATGAAGGCCAGCAGGGTCTGGTAATCCGGGACACGCACCACGCCGTAACCGCCGAAGGTATCCACCGGGTCGTTGGTGAACTGGCCCTCGCCGGTGTACGCCGTGATCTCGCCGTTGAACTCATCGGTGGAGATGCGCAGGTAGGTGAACGGGTTTTCCTTCACGCGCCCGAACATCGTGCCGTAGGTGTTTTCCACGCCCACCGTCCCGGCGATGATGTCCTGGTAGCTCATCACGGGGATGTCATCCACAAAGATATCCTTGGGCAGGTTCGAGCAGTGGAACACGACACCCTTATCGGGGTCGTCGCCGTAGTTGTTGTTCCAGTCCACCAGCGCCGACGGGCGGCCGGAGGCCAGCTGCATCGCCAGCATCGCCAGCGCGCCGACAATATCGGTCTCGCAGGCGGATGGGCTGAGGCTGTTGCTGGCCATGCTCATCAGCGTGCAGGGCACGATCCCGAAGTATTCTTCCATGGAGGTCCAGCACTGGATCGCGGTCGCGTCCAGCATGTTGTCCGCCACCCAGCCGTCCAGCACGACGCCGAACTTGGCCATCTTGAGCAGCGCCTGGGCGGGGACATCCCGCGTCTGGGCGTAGCCCTGGATGGAGACGAGCTTGGCCTGCACGTCGGCGTTGTCATCCGCCAGCTTGTCGATCCGGCCAAAGACCTCGGAGAGGTCGAGCGTTTCCACGCTCACACCAGAACGCTGCAGCAGCTTCTCGCTGAAGCGCACAGTGCGGAAGGCTTCGGGGCGGGCGCCCAGCATGCCCAGGCGGGCGGTCCGCATCCCGCGCACCACGCGGCACACCCCGGCGAACTTCTTCAGGTCGGCCATGAAGGCGTCGCTGGTCGGGTCCATCGTGTGCTGGCTGGTCAGGCTGTACTTGATCCCGTTCTGGTACAGGTTGTTGCAGCTGCTCATCTTGCCGCAGAAGCTGTCGCGGCGGTTGGCGATATCCATCACCTTTGGGTCATCCATGAACGCATGGACGAGCACCGGCACATCCAGGCCGGCGAAGCGGATAGCGTTGGAAACGGCACGTTCGTCGCCGAAGTTCGGCAGCGTCACCAGCACGCCGTCGATCTCGTCCCGGTGCTGCTTGAAAAGCTCGCCGCACATCCGGGCCTCTTCCAGCGACTCGATCGCGCCCACGTTCGTGGCATCTTCCGGCGTGATGATGGCCCGAATGCCCGCCTTCTCCAGCATCTCAAGGACGGTCCGGCGCCCGGTCAGGGCCAGGTGATCGGGGAAGAAACCCCGGTTGCCTACGATCACGGCCAGCGTCACCGGGCGCTGGGTAATCTGCAGGGCAGAAACGCGTTCAGCTTGTGCTACAGTCATTGTCTCTTCTCCTCAGCAAATTCAGGCTCTAAAAGCCATCGATTCACACCTGATTATAACCACGCAGGGCGTTGCGCCCCTACTGCCCGTAGACGTTCTGGTAGCGGTCGTACAGCCGGTCGATGTCAACCTGCGGAATCTCAATTGGCGTCCCGATCTGAAGTGCCGCCCACACAATCGCGGCGTTGTCCTCGGTCATAATCGCCGCCTGGACGGCCTTCTCCGCGGTGGGGCCGGTGGCAAACACACCGTGGTTCTGGCAGATGCAGGACGGGCTGCGGCTCTCCGCCAGCGTTTCCACCACAACCTTGCCAATCTCCTCGCCACCGATCAGGGCGAACCCGCTGCACGGGATCGGCCCGCCGAATTCATCGGCCATGGCGGTTGTCGTGCAGGGGATGTCGCGGCCGAGCGTGGCGAACGCGGTGGCATAGCGGGAGTGCGTATGCACGATGCCGTTGACTTCCGGCATGTGGCGGTACATGTAACAGTGGGAGGCGGTATCGGATGAGGGCTTGTAATCCCCTTCGACCACATTGCCCTCCAGATCAACGATGACCATGTTCTCCGGCGTCAGGTCGGGGAACTTGATGCCGCTGGGCTTGATCACCACCAGCCCGGTTTCAGGGTCGCGCGCGCTGACATTGCCGCTCGTCCAGGCCACCAGGTTGTTTTCCGGCAGGTGCGCGTGCAGCGCGCATACCATTTCACGCAGGGCCATCAGTTTCATGGGGTTTGTGCACCTCGAACAACTCAATCCGCAAAAGAGAGTCTGTGAACGTTCACAGGATCAGCAGGGAAAACCGCTGTCAGCATCGGAGGAACAGGAAAGATGATTCGTCCCCGCCCGCCCTGCTGCGCCTGTGTCAGCGGCCGTTGGCTATCCCAACGACCGTTGGCTAAATCAACGACCGTTGGCTAAATCAACGACGCGTGCTTGATCGCCTTCAGGCGCTTCATCACGTCGTTCGCGCCGCGCCCGAAGTAATCGTGCAGAATCCGGTACTCGGCGAAGAGCTGGTCATACACCGCCTTGTTGGCGGCAATCGGCTCCACCACGCGATCCTTCTGGCGGCCCATCACTTCCGCCGCAGCCTTAATGTCCGGGTAGACCCCCGCCGCGACCGCCGCGTGCATGGCCGACCCCAGCGCCGGGGACTGCGCCGACCCGGCGAACTTCAGGCGCTTGCCCGTCACGTCGGCGTAAATCTGGACAAGCAGCTGGTTTTTCTCCGGCAGGCCGCCGGCCAGCACCAGCTCGTTCACCGCCAGGCCGCGATCCTCAAACGACTCGATGATCACACGCGTGCCATAGGCGGTCGCTTCGATCAGGGCGCGGTAAATATCGGGGGCGCGGGTGGCCAGCGTCGCGCCCAGCAGCAGCCCGGTCAGGTCGGCATCTACCAGCACAGAACGGTTGCCGTTCCACCAGTCCAGCGCGATCAGGCCGTGCTCGCCGGGCTTCTGCCTGGCGGCTTCGGCTTCCAGGTACTGGTGAATATCCATCCCGGCCTGCGCCGCCGCGTCGAAGTATTCCTGCGGCACGGCGTTGTTCACAAACCAGGCAAAAATATCGCCCACGCCACTCTGCCCGGCCTCGTAACCGTAATAGCCGGGGATGATGCCGCCATCCACCACACCGCACATGCCGTCCACTTCCTGCAGCTCGGTGCCGATCAGCATGTGGCAGGTGGAGGTCCCCATGATCATGACCATCGAGCCCGGCTCGGTGATTTTCACGGCGGGCGGGGTCACATGCGCGTCCACGTTTGCCACCGCCACCGCGATGCCCGGCCGCAGCCCGGTCGCTTCCGCCATCGCCGCGGTCAGCCCGCCGGCGCGGTCGCCCAGCTGGGCGAATTCGCGGCTCATCTTCTCATCCACCATGTCGGAAAAAGCCGGGTTCAGCGCCGCAAAATACGCCTGGCGGGGGTAGTCGCCATCCTGCACCATGGCCTTGTACCCGGCGGTGCAGGCGTTGCGCGTCTCGTTGCCGCACAACTGCCAGATCACCCAGTCCGTCGCCTCCAGCATGCGGTCGGCGGCGGCGTAAATTTCGGGCGCTTCGTCCAGGATTTGCAGGGCTTTGGAGAAAAACCACTCGGAGGAAATCTTGCCGCCGTAGCGATTCAGCCAGCCCTCACCCATGTCGCGCGCGGTGGCGTTGATCTGGTCGGCCTCCGGCTGGGCGGCATGGTGCTTCCACAGCTTGATCCACGCGTGCGGGTTGTCCTTATATTCCGGCAGGAAACACAGGGGAGTGCCATCCGCTTTTACGGGCAGCATGGTGCAGGCGGTGAAATCGATCCCCACGCCGACAACCTCCGCCGGGTCGATGCCGGAGTCGGCCAGCACCGCCGGGATAGTATGGGTGATCACATCGATGTAATCCTGTGGATGCTGGAGCGCCCAGTCGGGCGGGAGGGGTTTGTCCTCACCGGGGAGCGTTTCGTCAATCACGCCGTGAGGATACGGGTAAACAGCGGTTGCGATCTCGTTGCCAGTCCGCGCATCCACCAGCAGCGCACGCCCGGACTCGGTTCCGAAATCAATGCCAATGGTGTACATTTGCCAAGCACCCCCGAGTTGTGGTAGAATTTTTCTGTGAACGTTCACAGAAATAGCGTATCATTTTTATACACCTTCGTCAAGTAGGGTCACGCCAGGGCGTGATACGCCGCCCAGTCATCCACGATCGCCCTCACGCGTTTCGGTCGGGCCGCGGGGCTGCGCCCCACCGGCTGCAGGCAAAAAGTAGGTTCGGCTATGGGCACACCATCCCGACGCGTAACCCTCAATGATGTCGCCCGGCAATCCGGGGTGTCATACCAGACCGTTTCCCGGGTTGTGAACAACCATCCCTACGTGGCGGAAGCCACGCGCCAGCGCGTGCTGAAGGTCATCCAGGAGCTGGGCTACTACCCGAACAAGGCCGCCAAGAGCCTGGCCACCCAGCGCTCCCACACCATCGCCATCATCAGCTATGGCATGGCCTACTACGGCCCCTCCCAGATGCTGATCAACATCGAGAGCGCGGCCAAAAACGCGGGCTACGACCTGATCTTCTCGATGGTCTCCCACCCCACTTCGGAGGACTTCCGCGCCGCGTTTGACAGCCTGGCCGGCTGGCAGGTGGATGGCGTCGTGGCGATCACGCCGGTGACCGGCTGCAGCAGCGACGAGCTGCACAGCCTGCTGGGCGATACCCCCCTGGTGCAGATCGACACCTGCCTGGGCCAGAATGCGCCCTCCATCGTGATCGACCAGGGCTATGGCTCCGCCCTGATCACGCGCCACCTGCTGGAGCTGGGCCACACGCAGATCGCGGCGATCAGCGGCCCGCTGAACTGGTACGGGGCGCAGGCGCGTCACACCGCCTGGCAGCAGACGCTGCACGATGCCGGTATTGCGCCGGGGCCGTCCCTGGAGGGCGACTGGACCAGCGCCTCCGGCTATCACGCCGCCCTGGCCCTGCTGGAAGGCAGGGAGCCGTTCACCGCGCTGGTGGCCGGCAACGATCAGATGGCCCTGGGCGCCATCCGGGCGCTGCGCCAGCGCGGGCGGCGCGTGCCGCAGGACATTTCCATCACCGGCTTTGACAACATCCCCGAAGCCGCCTATTTCGACCCGCCGCTGACCACCGTCTGGCAGGATTTCAGCATGGTCGGCCAGCGCAGCGTGGAGATGCTGATTGAGCGCATCAGGGAGCCGCTAGGCTCCCCCGAACAGCGGGTGCTGTACCCGCGCCTGCTGATCCGAGAAAGCACGATTCCCCTGGGAGGCTGAGAACAACCATGAAAGCAGCACGGCTGTATGGCGCGCGCGATTTCCGGCTGGATGACGTTCCAGAACCCGCCCCGCCCCGGCAAGGCGAAGTCCTGATCGCGGTCAGCGCGGTGGGGCTGTGCGGATCCGACCTGCACACGTATGAAGATGGGCGCATCGGTGACACGGTGGTCAAATCGCCCCTGATCATGGGGCATGAATTCGCCGGGGTGGTGCTGGCCGCCGGCCCCGAAGCCTATGACGGGCAGCACAACCTGCTCATTCCCGGGCAGCGGGTGGCGGTGGACCCCGCCGTCTCGTGCGGTCACTGTGAGCTGTGCGAGAAGGGCCACCCCAACCTGTGCGAGAACCTGCGCTTCTACGGCCTGTGGCCGGATGACGGCGCGCTGCAGGAGCAGATGATCGTCGCGGCGCGGAGCTGCTTCCCCATCCCGGACGCGTTCAGCGACGCGGTGGGCGTGCTGCTGGAGCCGCTGGGTGTGGCGATCCACGCGGTGGACCTCGCCAAGCTGAAGGTGGCGAACAGCGTGGCGCTGCTGGGCTGCGGGCCGATCGGCCTGCTGATCCTGAAGCTGGCGAAGCTCTCCGGCGCGGACCCGATCTACTGCTTCGACCGCTTCCCCTGGCGCGTGGAAAAGGCGCGGGCCTACGGCGCCACAGAAGCCTTCCTGGTGGAAGATGGCAGCGACCCGGTGGCCCAGCTCCACGCGCTTACCGGCGGGCGCGGCGTGGACGTGGCGATTGAGGCGGCCTGGGGCGGCGAGGCGATCCAGCAGGCGGCGGAGATGGCCCGCCTGGGCGGACGGGTCGTGCTGGTGGGCATCCCCGGCGACGACGCGATCCGCATGAAGCATTCCACCGCGCGGCGCAAGGGACTGAGCATCATGCTCTCGCGCCGGATGAAGCACACCTACCCGCGCGCGATTCACCTGGCCCGGAACTTCGCGGAGACGCTTGACCTGGAAGACCTGATCACGCACCGCATGCCGCTGGCCGAGACCGACCGCGCCTATGCGATCAACGCCGCCTTTGAGGACAGCGTGATCAAGATCCTGATCGAGATTCAGGCGGGCCAGGGCTAACCCCCCACCCCCACTCAGCAAAAACAGGGGCGTCGGAAGTTACCGGCGCCCCTGTGTGATTCTGTGGGCAGGGGCTACGCACTGGCAGCCTGCCCCTTGAACTGGCTGACATACAGCCGGTAGTAGAACCCGCGCGCGTCCAGCAGGGCCGCGTGGCTGCCCCGCTCCACGATCTCGCCGTGGTTGATCACCAGAATCTCATCCGCGTCGCGGATCGTGCTCAGGCGGTGGGCGATCACGAAGGCGGTGCGCCCTTCCATCAGGCGCAGCAAGGCCTCCTGGATCTGCTTCTCCGTGCGCGTGTCCACGCTGCTGGTCGCCTCATCCAGGATCAGGATGCCGGGGTCGGCCAGCACCGCGCGCGCGATCGCCAGCAGCTGGCGCTGGCCCTGGCTCAGGTTATCCGCCCGTTCGGAAAGCACGGTGTTATAGCCCTGCGGCAGGCGGCGGATGAAATGGTCGGCGTTCGCCAACCGCGCCGCCGCCATCACTTCCTCCTCGGCTGCGTCCAGCCGCCCGTAGCGGATGTTCTCCAGCACGCTGTCGGCGAACAGGTACGTATCCTGCAGGACCACGCCCAGCTGGCGGCGCAGGTCGGCCTTCCTGAGCTGGCGGATGTCGTACCCGTCGATGCGGATGCTGCCCGCGTCAATATCATAGAAGCGCGAGAGCAGGTTGATGATCGTGGTCTTGCCCGCGCCGGTCGGCCCCACCAGGGCGATGGTCTGCCCCGGCCGGGCATGCAGGCTGACCTGCTTCAGCACCGGGACGCCCGGCTCGTAGGCGAAGGACACGTCCTCAAACACCACGTCGCCGCGTACCTGGGCCAGCGGCAGCGCGTCCGGCACGTCCGGCAGGTCAGGCTCCTCATCCAGAATCTCAAAGACGCGTTCCGCCCCGGCCAGCGCGGACTGGATCGTGTTGAACAGGTTCGTGATGCCGTTGATCGGGCGGCGCAGCTGCTGGGCGTAGTTCAGGAAGCTGGCCATGTTGCCCACCGAAGCTCGCCCGCTGATCACGAGCAGCCCGCCCGCCCCGGCGATCAGGGCGAAACCGGCGTTATTGACCACGTTGCCCAGCGGCCCCAGCAGGCCCGCGTAGGTCTGGGCGTGGATGCTGCTCTCCCGCAGGCGGGCATTGGCCTCGTCAAACGCGGCGATAAAGGCTTCCTCCCGGCGGTAGGCCCGCACCGCTTCCACCCCGTCGATCCCTTCCTCGATCAGGCCGTTGAGATCGCCCAGCGCGGCCTGCTGGTCGCGGAAGCCCTGGCGCGTATTGCGCGCCACAAAGCGGGTCAGCACCGTCATCGCCGGGACGATGATCAGCGTGATGGCCGCCATCCAGACGTTAATCGCCAGCATGGCGATGATCACGCCGATGATGGTCAGCACGCTCGACATAAAGATGGTCACGTTTTCCGTGAGCACGGTGTTGATGTTTTCAAGGTCGTTGGTCAGGCGGCTCATCAGCTCGCCGTGGGTATGCCCGTCGAAGAAGCGCAGAGAGAGCGTCTGCAGCCGCGCGAACAGGTCATGGCGCAGCTCCTCAATCGTGCGCTGGGAGGCGCGCACCATGAAGATATTCTGGAGCCAGGTCGCCAGTGATCCCAGGGCGTACACCCCGACCATGAGCAGCACGATCCGCAGCAGGCCCGGCACATCCCCGGTGGCGATGTAGTCGTCAATCGCCACACCCATCAGGTACGGGCCGATCAATTGCGTCAGCGTGGTCAGCGCCACCATCAGGATCACCACGCCCAGCGCCAGCCGCTGATGGCGCAGGTAGCCCCACAGCCGCCACAGCGCGCCCTGCAGGTGGCGCGGGCGCTCAAACGCGCCCATGCCCCCCTGCCGCCCCCCGCCGGGGCCGCCCATCATGCGGGGCTGCGAAGCTGCCCCCGGCCGTCCCTCACGCGTTGCCATGGGACACCTCCACAGGCCGGGCGGCGACCCCGTTGCCCAGCTGCGAGTCGTAGATTTCGCGGTAAATCGGGCTGCTGGCAAGCAGGGCCGCGTGCGTCCCGGCCGCCACGATCTCGCCCCGTTCCAGCACCAGGATCATATCCGCCTCCAGCACGGTGCTGATGCGCTGGGCGACGATAATGCGCGTGCAGTCGGGCAGCAGGTCGCTCATGGCGCTGTGGATCAGGGCTTCCGTCTCCACGTCCACCGCGCTGGTGCTGTCATCCAGGATCAGCACCGCCGGACGGCGCACCAGCGCGCGCGCGATCGCCAGGCGCTGGCGCTGCCCGCCGGAGAGGTTCACCCCGCGCTGGCCGACCAGCGTGTCGTAGCCGTCAGGGAACTCGCGGATGAAGCCATCGGCCTGGGCGGCCCGCGCGGCGGCGTAAATCTCCTCCGCGGTGGCGTCTTCCCGCCCGTGCTGCAAATTCTGGTAGATCGTGCCGGAGAACAGCACGCTTTCCTGCAGGGCGATGCCCACCCGGTCGCGCAGCGCGGTGAAGCTCAGATCGCGGATGTCCACCCCATCCAGCGTGATGCGGCCCGCGGTCACATCATAGAAGCGCGGGATCAGGTTCACCAGGGAGGATTTGCCGGAGCCGGTCGCGCCCAGGATCGCCACGGTCTGCCCCGGCTCCGCGCTGAAGCTCACGCCGCGCAGGGCGGGCTCGCCGCCGTCATAACTGAACGTGACATCCTCAAACACCAGCCGGCCCGGCCCGGCCAGGTGGTCGCGTGGAGTGGAACGCTCCTGCACCTCCGGGGCGCTGTCCAGCACCTCGATCACGCGGTCGGCGGAGGCCTGCGCGCGTGACATCCGGGCGAAGAGCATGCTGACCATCACCAGCGAGAACAGGGTCTGGCGCAGGTAGTTCACAAACGCGATGATCTCGCCCAGGGAGATATCCCCGGTCATCGCGCCCCGCCCGCCAAACCAGATCACGGCAGCCACGCCCAGGTTCAGCACCAGCTCCATCACCGGGGTCACAGTCGCGCTGAATTCCATCGCCCGGATCGAGCTGCCCGCCAGGTGGGTGTTGCGGGCATCGAAGCGGGCCGTTTCATGCTCGGCGCGCACGAACGCCTTCACCACGCGCACGCCCGCCAGGTTCTCCTGCATCACGGCATTCAGCCGATCCAGCCCTTCCTGCATGCGCTGGTACAGGGGATACGAGCGCACCAGCACGACGTAGACCACCACCAGCAGCGGCGGGATCAGCACCAGGTAAAGCACCGCCAGCGCCGGGCTGGTGACAATTGCCATCACCATGCTGCCCAGCATGATCAGCGGCGCGCGCACCATGATGCGCAGGGCCATCAGCACGATCTCCTGGAGCTGGGTCACGTCGCTGGTCAGGCGCGTGATGAGCTGGCCGGTCCCCAGCCGGTCGAAGTTGCCGAAGGAGAGCGTTTGCACGTGCCGGTACAGGGCGCTGCGCAAATCCGCCCCAAAGCGCATGGAGGCCCGCACCGCGTAAACCGTGCAGCCGATCCCGCCGACCGCCCCGATCAGCGCGGCGCCGATCATCACCGCCCCGGTGCGCAGAATCTGCCCCAGGTCGCCGTTGGCGATGCCCACGTCCACGATCTGGCGGATCAGGTAGGGCTGGGTCAGGTCCATCGCCACTTCCAGCACCATCAGCAGCGGGGCAATCACAACCAGCCGCCAGTAAGGTTTGAGGTGCGGCCACAGGCGCCGTACAGTCTTCATCGCGGGTCAGTCCTCACGCAGCCCGGCCGGCCTGTCGTCCGGCAGGCCGCACAGCAGATTCTCACACAATCGGCGCAGCAGCCCTTCCAACTGGCGCTGCTCCTCCGCCGTGAACCCGGCGAACATGTCGCCCGCCAGCTCCTCCCAGATCGCCTCCAGCGCCGGCCTGATCTCCCGCCCGGCGGCGGTGAGATACACGCGGGAAACGCGCTGGTCGCGCGCATCCGGGCGGCGCTCCACAAAGCCCGCCTGCTCCATGCGCTGCACCATTTTGGTCACGGTGGCGGGCTGCAGGCGCATCGCCTCCCCCAGCTCCCCCTGGCTGAGGCCATCCTGCGCCGCCAGCAGCTCGATCACGTGGGGCTGGCCCTTATAGAGGCCCAGCGGCTCCAGATGCACCCGAATCCGGTCATGAAGCGCCTTGCAGACCTGCGGCACGAGCCGGCTGAGATCAACCTGACTGGAAGCTGCCATCATGTATTCCTCGGGATCAGTTATTTAGCCGACGAAATTATTTCACGGCGCAGAGACGGCGTCAAGTGCAAAAACGCACAGCAGCAGGCCAATAGAAAACGCCGGGCACGCGACCCGCGCCCGGCGCCGAAGCTGCCAGCGAAGCGACCGGCTCAGCGGCCGTTGGCATGCCCGTTGCTGTGCGCGGCGACGGCCAGCCCGCTGGACACGCTGAGGAACGGGTTGTGCGGGCGCAGCCGATCCTGGCCGAAGCGCGCGCCCAGCAGATCCATGATGGCGGGGATTGAGGAGGAGCCCCCGGTGCAGATCACCAGATCGATATCCTGGTCTTCCAGGCTGGCCTGGGCCACCACCTGGGCAACCGCCGTATCGATCTCATTCAGGTAATCCTGAATGGCCCGCCGGAACGTCTGGCGCGTGATACGCTGCTCGATGGCGATGCCATCCACCTTGAAGCTGAGGGTCACCGCCTCCTGAGAAGACAGCGCGATCTTGGCCTGCTCGATCGTCTCAAAAAGCTGGTAGCCGTAGTTGTTGTTGATCAGGTTGTAGAGCGCCTCAAATTCCGGCCCGGCCTTGTTCACCGTGGCGGCGCGCTTGATGTCGCGGTAGTACTCGTGGCGGGTCAGGTCGGGGTGGCGCGCCCAGTCCAGCAGGTAGTCATACACCTCGTAGGAGAGCTTGCGGCTGCCCTCATGTGGCTTGTCATAGCCAAAGTGCGGCCACAGGAACTTCTCCATGATGCGCTGGTCGAAGTTGTTGCCGCCGATCAGCAGCCCCTCGGTGGAGAGCACCTGGGGCGCCTGCGTCCCGCCGATCTGCGCGACGGTGAGGTCCAGCGTGCCGCCCCCAAAATCGAAGATCAGGGCGGTGTGGCGCCGCGCTTCGCTGATGTGGTAGGAATAGGCGGCAGCAATCGGCTCCAGCATGAACGTGATCTCGCTGAACCCGGCGGCACGTGCCGCCTGGCGCAGGATCGCCTCGGCCCGCCGGTCATCGCGCAGGCTGCCGGCGAAATGCACCGGACGCCCGATCATTACCCCGTCAATCGTTTGCCCGGTGGTCTGCTGGGCGGCGACCCGCAGGTCGGCCAGCATGAGCGTGATCAGCTGCTCGATGGTGTACATCCGCCCGAAGATCGACGTGCCGGCGTAGTTCGGGTTGCGCAGCGCGGTCTTGATCGCCTGCAGCAGCCGCCCCTGCGCGCCGATATCCTCCTGCACAAACACATCATGCTTCACCAGCACCGGCTCCACCCGCCCGCCCAGTGAAGAAGGCAGGTCGATAGACACCCAGTAATCGATCGTGCCCGCGTGCTTGGTCTCCCAGACGGCCGGGCGGCCGGTGTCCTCATCCAGGTAGCGGCGGGCGGCGGGTTTCCCTAACAGGTGTTCGTACGTGCGGGTAATGTAGATCAGCGACGGCAAAATCCCGGTTGGCTCGCTGAATGGCGACCGTATCACATTGAGTTCTGCCCCATCGTACAGGGCGGCGCTGGAATTGGTCGTCCCAAAATCAAGCCCTAACTTCATGCACTCGAAATCCTCATCACCTCAGTCCGTTAGCCGGTCAACCATACACGGGTTTGATGCCCGTGTGAAGTGTGAAAACGCTGGCTGGAGCCGGACATTCTGCAACGAAAGTGACAACCATACCGTGTTCGCGCGTTCCCGGCAAATTCTTAGCAGTCCGATCATAATTTTCTGATGAAATATCTACTCTTGTCGGGGCCGATGTGATCAGGTAACATATCCGGTCGACATCACATATAGGAAGGATCCGGGAAGATGAAAGTAATCCTCACGGCAGATGTATACAAGCATGGTGTGGCGGGCGAGATCGTCAGCGTGGCTGACGGCTATGCGCGCAACTACCTGATTCCCCAGGGCCTTGCCGTCAAAGCCACCGCCGCCGCGGTACAGGAAAGCGCCGAACTGCGCGCGACTGCTTCCGCCCGGCGTTCCGCGCTGGACAACAAGCTCAACGAGCTGGCGCGCGAGATCGACGGTGTGCAGCTGGTCTTCGGGCGGCGCGCGGGGGCCAATGGCAAGCTCTACGGCTCCGTGACCACCATGGAAATCCAGGCCGCGCTCATGGAGCAGACCACCATCGACATCAACCGCCGCCGGATCGCGCAGCAGCCGATCCGCGAGCTGGGTGAGTACCAGGTGGCTGTGCGTCTGGGCAGCGAGTTCACCCCCCACCTGAACGTCGTCGTGGTGCGTGAAGAAGAACTGACCGATTACCTGGCCAGCCTGGAAGCCGGCGACGAAGAACCCGAAGTCGATGCCCCCGAGCTGGCGGCTGAGAAGATCACGGAACTGGTGGAAACCGCCGAGGCCAACACCGCCGTGCTTGAGCTCGAAGCCGAGGAAGACGCCGGAGAGACTGAGTAATCCGGATGACTGGAAATTCGGACCTCGATCACGACATCCTGATCCGGCGCCTGATCAACACCCTGCCCTGCAGCGAATGCGGCAGCGCCTACCGCTGGGAAGATGTGTTCGTGGTCGAAGAGGAAGCGCAGAGCTGGACGCTGGTGGCCTTCTGCCCTGAATGCGGGATGGAATGCCTGGTGAAAGCGTTCGTGGAAGAAGAACCTGCGCTTCTGGCTGAAGAACCGCCCGATATGGCCGAAGTGGCCGCCTGGGGCGATTTTTTGGCAGGTTTCGATGGCGACCTGCTGGATTTGCTGCGCCTGTAACAGGCAGCTGAACGATTCAGCAGCCAGCTGAATAAGTCAGCTGGCAGCGCCAACAGTAGACGATCACTCATACAACAGGCAAACGGGCCGCATGGATGCCGAACGGCTGGGACAACAACTGCGCGCCGCGCGTGAAGCCCGGGAACTGACCATCCAGGATGTGGAGCAGGCGCTGCGCATCCGCAGGCGGTTCCTGGAGGCGTTTGAAACGGGCGCCTACGAGGACTTGCCAGGGGCCGTGCAGGCCCGTGGCTTTTTGCGGAATTACGCCCGTTACCTCAGGCTGGATGAAGACGCCATCCTGGCGGATTACGATTCCGCCCAGCAGGCGCTGCCGGCCGAACGCCGCACGCCAATCGCCCGACCGCGCACAACCACCGCCGCCCCGCCGCCGGTCGTCCCGCCCCCGCTGCCCGATGAGCCTGCAATCGGCTCGTCAGTGCCGCGCCAGGGCCGCGGTCGCCGGGTGAGCGTGGTGCTGGGCGCGGTGCTGGGGCTGATCCTGCTGCTGGGGCTGTGCCTGGGCGGGACGCGCCTGGTGGAAGAGCTGCTTAACACCGCGGCCAATCAGGAGAATGTCGACCTGCTGGACATCCTGCCCACCGTCCCCACCCTGACGCCCAGCTCGACCTTCGTCGCTTCAGCCACCCCCCTGCCCGGCGCACGCGTGATTGAGGGCGCAACCCCGATCAGCGACCGGGTTGTGCTGAACGTGGAGGTGGTACAGCGCGCCTTCATCCGCGTGACGGTGGACGGCACTGTGGCTTTTGAAGGCACGGTGCGCCCTGGCACCCAGCTTGAATACCAGGCCCAGCAAACGCTGACGCTCGAATCCAGCAACGGCGCCGGGCTGGACGTGATCTTCAACAACCTGCCGATCGGGGCGCTGGGCGGGCGCGGCGAAGCGGTTGAGAGAACCTTTACGCCGGAGATGGCGCTCACCCCGCTGCCCACGCCCGAGCCACCCACCGCCACGCCGGCGCCGCCGGACGCGGCCGATTCGGATGAGACTGCCGCGACAGCGGATGCCGCCTCATCGGGCAAGTCCGGGCAGGGCGAGGATACCGTGCCCACCGCGCTGCCGCTGCCCGATATCGCCCGCGAGGTGACGGGCGGCGCGCCCGCCGAAACGCTGCCCCCGGCAGATAGCGGCGTGCCGGCTGACGGCACGACCCAGCCCACGGCGGAAGGGCCGATCTTTGAGCAGCCGACCGTCACGGCAACACCCCCGCCCTCGGCCACGCCGACCCTGACCCCGACGCTGACGGTAACCCCGTCCCCGACCCTGTCGCCCACACCCACGGCGGTGCTGCCGCCACGCCAGACCAACACGCCCGTTCCGCAAAAACAGGGATAACCCATTCACTGATGACCAACAAACCCAACACTTACTTTTTGCTCAGCCTCGGCTGTTCAAAAAACACGGTTGATTCCGAAAGCATGGCCCAGTTGCTCGGCGAGGCCGGGCTGCGCGGCGTGGGAGACCCCGCCGCGGCGGAAGTCCTGATCGTCAACACGTGCGGCTTCATAGAGGACGCGCGCCAGGAATCGATCGACGCCCTGAACGAGCTGGCCGAAAGCAAGGCCGAGGGCCAGCTGCTGATTGCGGCGGGCTGCCTGTCACAGCGTTACGGGCAGGCGCTGGTGCAGGAAGTGCCGCGCCTGGACGGCGTGATCGGCACGCGGCGCTGGATGGATATTGTGGACCTGGTGCGGCGGCTGCGCGCCCGGCGCCATCCCGAGCCGATCTACCACCTGCCGGACGAGGCCCAGACCGTGGGCGCGGATGAAAAAGGCGCGCTGCGGATTTCCCGCCAGGGGGCCAGCGCCTACGTCAAGATCGCGGATGGCTGCCGCCGCCCGTGCGCGTTCTGCGCCATCCCCATGATCAAAGGCACGGCCGTCAGCCGCCCGCTGGAAAGCATTGTGGATGAGATCCGGCAGCTGCGTGACAGCGGGGTCAAAGAGGCGATCCTGATCGCCCAGGACCTGACCGACTACGGACACGACCTGGGCCTCAAAGACGGGCTGGCCCAGCTCCTGGAACGCGTGGTCACGGCAGTCCCTGACCTGCCCTGGATCCGGCTGATGTACGCCTACCCCGGCGCCGTCACCCCGCGCCTGATCGACCTGATGGCGGACAGCCCGCAAATTCTGCCCTACCTGGATATCCCGTTGCAGCACGGTCACCGCGCCACCCTGCTGCGCATGCGCCGCCCGGCCAATGTGGACTGGGTGTACCGCACGGTTGAGCAGATGCGCAGCCGGATGCCGCACCTGGCCATCCGCACCACGTTCATCGTGGGCTACCCCGGCGAAACCGAGGAAGAATTCGGCGCGCTGCTGAAGATGGTGGAAGACCTGCGTTTTGACCGCGTGGGCGCGTTCACCTACTCCTACGAGGTCGGGACGCCCAGCGCCACGCTGCCCGACCACGTGCCGGACGAGGTGAAGGCCGAGCGCCACGACCGCCTGATGGCCCTGCAGCAGGGCATCTCCCTGGCGCGCAACCAGGCCCTGGTGGGCCAGACGCTGGATGTGCTGGTGGAGGGCCACGGGGAGGCGGAGGATGAGGACGGCAACCCGACCGGCGGGCTGATCAGCCTGGGGCGCTCTTACCGGGACGCGCCGGAGATCGATGGCTATGTGTTTGTCGATGGCGAGCTGCCGGTGGGCGAGATCGTGCCGGTGCGCGTCACGGGCGCGATGGTCTATGACCTGGTGGCGGCGGTGGAAACCGGCCCGGGCCAGGTGATCACGCCGGGGCAGATATACGGCGCGGGTGATCTGAGCTGATTACCCCCCATAATACGCTGTCACGCGGCCAGCACGCCCTGTGCGGCCGCGTTTTTGTTTCTCCCCCCACCCGCGGCGCTAGCTGATCCAGTCGCGCTGGGTCGGGTCCCATTCCCGGTGCCGGTATGCGTTCTTGCAGGCCAGGCACACCCGCGCCGAATCGAGCACGCCCGTCCTGATCCAGCGCCAGCGCACCGTCCCCAGGTGGTAGCGGCAGGTGGGCTCGTGGCAGATCGGGCAGTATTCGCCGTTATCCAGGCTGCCGGGCTGGTTGCTGCGCGTATCCGTGGCATCGCTCTGGCACAGGTGACAGTAAGGCACTCGCATCGTTGTTCACCCCATCTTGCAACAGGAATTCAACACACTATAACGAACACTGTATACAATACTGTTAAAATCCGCTTTTAACGGTAGGAATTGACGTAAAGGGCGTAATGTCGCTGGCGTGCATGACGTGTGTCACTTGAGGATTAAGACGCATTTTATTATCCTAAATCGCAGAATCAGAAGCGCATTGTCGAAAACACTGCTATACGGGAGCCTTGTTATGCAGATTACGCGTCAAGCTGACTACGCCGTGCGCGCCGTTCTCCACGTGGCCAGATTGCCCGAAGGAGAACGCCTCGCGACCTCGGTAATCGCTGAAGAAGAGAATATTCCGCTACCTTTTTTGGCCAAGATTGTATCACAGCTCTCAGTCAAAGGCATCGTTGACGCGATGCGCGGCGCGAGTGGAGGGGTGCGCCTGGCCCGGCCCGCTTCCGAGATTTCGCTGCTGGAGGTGATCGAAGCCATTGATGGCGAAATTTCGCTCAATCGCTGTGTGCTGAATCAGGAAGCCTGCACCAGCACAGATACCTGCCCGGTGCATGAAGTGTGGTGCGACGTGCAGCGCGATCTGGTGCACCGCCTGAAGAACACCCGCTTTGATTCGCTGCTCGAGCGCCAGGATGAGCTGGATAAGAACGCTCAGCCTTCGTAAGCCCCGCATGCGGCTGGTTTCGCCGTGCGCGGAACACAACATCCATAACCGGTTGGGCTGCGGGAGTTCAGGACTCTGACTCCACGCGCGCAACCGGTTTGTTTTTGCTGATGGCATAGTGGTCGAAATCGCGGGCCACGAACGTTTCCGGGAAGATCGCCCGCGCCTCGTCCAGCACATCCCGCTCGCGGTTGCGGCGGGAGAGATGCGTCAGGATCAGGGTTCTGGCGCCGGACTCGCGCGCAAAGGTGGCCGCCCGCGCGGCCGTCATATGCCCGAAATCCTCGGCGAAGTCAGCATCCGCCCCGCAGTAGGTCGATTCCATCACCAGCGCATCCGCGCCACGCACCGCCTCCGGCAGGTTATCCGTCCGGGCGATATCGCCGATCACGACCAGCTTTGCGCCGGGCAGCGTCTCCCCCAGCACATCATCCGGCTGGATCACCCGCCCATCATCCAGCGTGATCGCCTGCCCTGCCGTCAGCAGGCCGCGCTGCGGCCCGGCAGGCACGCCCAGTGCCTCGGCCTTCTCCACCAGGAAAGGCCGCCGGGCATGCTCCTCAAAAATGAAGCCGAAATTGCCTGGCCCCCGGTGGGTAACCGAAAACGCCTCGATGCTGAACTTCTTGCCTTCAAAGATCAGGCCGGGTTTCAGGTCGATCAGGTGAATCGGCATCGGGGCCTTCTGCCCGCGCAGCACCACGCCGTAGATCAGGTCCTGCACGCGGTTCAAGGCCTGCGTGCCGCCCCAGATTTCCAGCTCCTCGATACTCTCCCAGCGCATGAACGTGGACAGCAGCCCGCCCAGCCCCAGGATATGATCGAGGTGGCCGTGGGTGAGCAGGATGCGGTTCAGGCGCTTGAAGCCGATGCCGCTCTTGAGGATCTGGCGCTGCGTGCCTTCCCCGCAGTCCACCAGGAAACGGTACTCGCCCGCCATCACCGCCAGCGCGGGCAGCCCCCGGTAGATGGATGGCGCGGAGGCCGAGGTTCCAAGAAACACGATCTCAAACATGGTTGTCCTGACTGGATCAGTCGCCCTGGTCGGGCGCGTTCACCGTGATCTGGTAGAGGAACAGGCGGTCACCGCGCACGCGCTCCCCATCAAAGACTGGCAGGCGCAGCCCGCTGGTGGCCTGGTACGCCCCGATGGACAGGTCATACTGCCCCGCCGGAACCGACTCCGGCAGCACGACGTAGCTCACCTGCACGAAAATATCGCGGTTACGCAGCGTGGGCGCCCACACGTTAATCACCGAGCTCTGGGTCACGATGGCCGCCGGGTCAGACAGCACATGGGTGAAGATGCGCAGGTCACGCGGGACCGCGCCATCTGTGCGCCAGTACGTTACCACCGGCACCGCGTCGCCCGGCACGTAGGAGGGGTCGGCCTGCGGCTGGTAGCCCAGGAACGTGATGTTCCCCCCAAAACGCACCGGCAGCGCCACCGGCCCGGCCCCACCCGGTGATTCGGGCGCCCAGCCGGTGGGCGCGGTCGTGGTCAGGCTGCCGACCGTGTTCTCCAGCAGGGTGGCGACATCCAGCCGCAGCACGCTGCCCGCCGCCAGCCCGGGGATTTCAACCGGGGTCGCGTCCTCCAGCCAGCGCCGCAGCGCCGGATGCATGCGCTCCACAATGCTCGTATCGGTGAAGGCCAGCAGCTGCGGCGCGCCGCCATCGGCCAGCACCAGGCCGTTGGCACAGTCCACATAGCGCACGCCGGCATCGGCCCGGTGCATGAGATACGCGAGGAAACGCGGGTCGCCGGGCTGCTCGTCGGTATCCTGCAGGCGCGGGCTGCAAACCACCGTGGGCTGATCGGCGGCGTTGCGATCCAGATAATAGGCCAGCAGCCCCTGCTCCGCGTGGAAGGCGCTCCGCATCTCAGCCAGGCGCGGCCAGCCGCCAAAGAGATCAAGCCCGGTCCACACCACGTTCACCAGCACCAGCCCGACCGCCAGCCAGGGCAGCGCCCGCCGCCAGCCAGGGCGCTCACGCGCCAGCCAGTCCAGCGCCTCGTCCGCTGTCCGAGCGGTGATCAGGAAGATCAGCGGCAGCGCCCCGGCCAGTGCGCTGAACGCGGCCGGCCGCGTGCTCAACAGCAGCGGGATCAGGGCGATAACCACCGCGGCGGCGGGGATAAACTGCGCCGGGCGCCGCCAGCGATACAGGCCCAGCCCCACCCCCGCAGAGAACAGGGCCGCGCTGACCGGCCCCAGCAGCGGGCGCCCCGGCATGTTATACACGACGTTCAGATCACCGCGGGGAAAAATCGCGGTCAGGCCCCCGATTATCGAATCCGGCAGGTTGGTCGGAGAAAGCGCCGCCCGCAGGCTGGAGAGGCCGTTCAGGTCGGGCAGCTGCATGGAGGTCGCCATATACGGGATCATGACGATGGCCGACAGCGCGATGGCAAACAGGCTGGTACCCGCCGCCCGCCGCGAGATCGGCTGGCGGGTCGCGAACAGGTAAATCACCACCATGGTGACGATCACAGCCAGCAGCAGGCCGAACCAGTGGGCATACAGGCTGAGCGCTATCAACACCCCCAGGCCGGTATACGACGCGAGGTTCGGCGGCTCCGGGGAGACACGCTGGCGGACATAAAACGCGTGGAAGAGCGCCAGCAGCACCGCCCCGGTGAGCAGCGGGAGCAGCGTCTCGTGAATCGACAGCCGCGACAGCAGGATCGGCCACAGGCCAGCCCCCATCAGGCCCAGCGCCAGCAGCGCCGCGCGCGGGGTATACAACCGCCGCGCCAGCGCGTACACCAGCGCCAGCGCCAGCAGCCCGAAATATACCGATACCAGCCGCAGCGTGATCTGGCCCTTGCCCGCCATGCGGGTGAACACAGCCTGCACAACGTGGAACAGCGTCTCCCGCCCGTGCCCACCATCCTGCTCAAAAACGCGCACCTGCCCCGTATTCACGATCTCCATCACCCGCAGGTTGTCCAGCTCAGGGGCGCTGAAACCGGGGGGCAGCGTCCCCAGCGCCCACAGGCGCAGCCCGGCCGCCAGGAGCAGCAATGCAACAGCAAGCCAGAGTTGGGGGTGGCGTTTGAACACCGGGCAATCTCCTTACGGTGTGAGCGTGTGGGACCTGAAAAGGCTGCCGGGCGGGCAGCCTGCCTGAGTGCGCCGATTATAGCGCGGTTGCCACCGCCGTAAAGGCCAGCACCAGCAGCCCCAGGATGAGATTCAGCCCGTTCAGGCGCTGTTCGCGGCGGCTCAGCCGGGCGATCTCCGCCGGATCCGCCTGGCCCAGCGCGCGCTGCAGGGCCGTCCGTTCCAGCGCGGGGGCGATGCCCATCTGCAGGATCACGCCCACCACGACCATGCCCGCGATCGCGATGTGCTTGAGCAGGATCGCGCGGCTCCAGTCGTTATCGAAGACGAGCATGCCGCCGTAATTGGGGTCGCCGCTGGTCTGGAACAGGCCGGTTACAACCAGCACCACCAGGCTCAGATTGGCCAGCGGGTCAAAGCGCCTGCGCAGCGCCCCGAAAAACGCCGCCTGATGCGCCGGGTCGTCGGCCAGGGTACGGCTCGCCACCGGCCAGACCACCAGCACCAGCAGGGCCAGCCCGCCGATCCAGACAATCGTCGCCACCAGATGAAAGAAGTAACTAATCGCGAGCACCAAGGGGTTCATGATTCGCCTCGTCCGGCGCGCGGGCCGGGATCACGGTGTCACCCATGACTTTTTCCATATTCGCCAGGTCGATATAGGCCTGCCGCACCCCATAATCGCCCCCCAACCCCGGGGTTGTGACCGACCACCAGTATTCCTCATTCTGTTCCGTCCAGCCCGGCGCGGCGATATAGATCGCGCTCATCAGGCCCATCCAGGGCCGCCAGTGTTCGGCCGCGTAGCGGTACGCCCCCACCAGGTAATCCGCCTGGGTCTGCTCGTCCACGGCAAACCACGCATAATCGGGGTGGATACCGGGGTTGATATGCCAGCCGAATTCCAGCAGCGCCACCTGCTTATGCCCGTCCCCGCTGGCGATCTGGATGCGGCGGATATCCTCCACATGGCGGAAGACCATCCAGCGCCGCAGCCCGGCGGCTTCCGCCTCCGCGGGGGACATCTCCGGAGGGTTATTATACCCGGGCGCGTGCACGCCCAGCACATCATAAACCTCGCTCAGGCCAGCATCGAACATCGCCTGCAGGTAGCGCTCGTCTGGCACGGCCTGGGGCGGCTCGGTCTCGGTGGGGGCCAGCCCGGCGGAGATCACGATCGCGTCCGGGTCGGCGGCTTTGATGGCCGTGTAGCAGGCGCGCAGCAGGCTGACGTAGCCCGCCGCGTCCGGCGCGTGGCCCGCCCACTCGCGCTGCAGGTTTGGCTCGTTCCACACCTGGTAGCCCGCGATCCGGCCCCGGTAGCGCTCCGCCAGCGCCCCGCAGAAGGCCGCGTAGGCTTCCACATCGAAGGGGATGCCATCCTCGCGGCTGGCCGGGTCCACGATGGCCCAGTCCGGGGGATGATCCACGCGGGCCACAAGCTGGCGCTCGCGGTGCTGCACCTCCGCGACGACATCATCCGCCAGCGACCAGTCGAATTCGCCCGGTCGCGGCTCGATATCCGTCCACGCGAAGATCTGCTTCACGTGGGTGAAGTTCATCAGCCGGATCATCTCCAGGTCGAAGGTGCGCGCGTCAGGGCTCCACCACAGGAACGCCTGGATGCCGTAAGTCAGGGACTCAAAGCGCGGCCCGGTGATCGGCACCGGGTCCAGCGGCCCCGCATACACCACCGGGGGAGCAGCCGTGGGGGGCGGGGTTGGGGCTGGCGGGCTACAGCCAGACAGCAGCCCACCCACCAGCAAAGCAGCAAAAAAGGTCAGGCCGAGCGTGTTCACGCCCGGTCTGACCTGCACAAGTCGTCGCAGCATCTAGTCCTCGAAGTTGGCCCGGCGATACTCCGCGATCGCGCCCCAGGCCGGGGCGGGCTGGCTATCGGGCCGCAGGATGGAGTAGGGTACGTTGTCGTTGCTCGGGTCAAACCCGGCCTGCGCGCCGTAGTTCAGGTTCCACACCCAGGCCAGCCACACGAACCCGGACTCCTCAAACCACTCGACGGCCTCGATGATGTAGTCGCTCTGTTCCTGCAGGGTGTTATCCTGCGCGAACTCGAAGCCAGGCGGGTAGCCGCCCAGGTCCTCTGAGACCGCCCACCCGAATTCGGTGATGCACAGGGGCTGATCGCCGCCGGCCAGCTGAATCTTGTTGGCGTAGGTGGTCAGCGTGCTGTACATGCTCCAGGAGTGATGCGGGTTATTGAACGGCCCGCGGAAGCGCGCGGTGGCGGCTTTCGGATCGCGCGGCGCTTCATCCCACGGCACCAGCGGGCCGATGTTATAACCGTTGTGGTGCGCGCCCACACAGTCCGTGTAGTTCAGCATGCCGTTATTGATCAGGGCGTCGAAGTACGTGAAGTCGTCGATCGCCGTCACCCGGCCATCCGCCTCCGTCCAGCCACCGCCGGGCGAAAGCGCCCCGCTGATCACGATGATGCCGGGGTCAATGGCTTTGATCGCGTTGTACGTGGCCGAAAGCAGCGCGATGTACTCCCGCGAGCTAAGGCCGTTCACCGAGGCCCACTCGCGGTCGAGATTCATCTCGTTCCAGACCTCGATCGCGCCGATCGTGCCGGGATACTCTTCCAGGTAGCGATCCAGAATGGCCGTCACGAAGCTCACATAGGTCTGCGGGTCGGCGGGCGGGCCGTGCTTGGAGAGCTGCGCGCCCGGCTGGCGCGCCCAGTCAGGCGCAGTCACGATGCTCAGCATCACGTTCACGCCCTTGCGGTGCGCATCCGGAATCACGATGTCCAGGATCGTCCAGTCGATCTCGCCCTGGGTCTGTTCCATGAACTCCCAGCGCACCTGCTGCTTGATCCAGTCCAGGTGCAGCTGGTCCTTAACCACGGTCATCCAGTACTCGTAAATGTCGAAGCTTTCCTGCACCTGGATGCCGAAGTCAAAATCCGTGCGCTCGATAAAGCTCAGCGTCGGCTCCGGGGTTGGCTCCGGCGCGTCAGTGGCAGCCTGTGTGGGCTGCTGGGCGACCGCCGCGGGCTGGCTGGTAGGCTGCTGGGCCACCGCCTGCACCTGCGGGATCGGGGTCGCTTCTGTGGTGGGCCGGGCGGTTGGTGTCGTGATCTCCGCCGCGCTCACCACCGCCGATTCAAGGCCATCGGGCAGCAGCCAGCCGGTGGCGAAAAAGATCGCGGCGAAGGTCGCCAGGCCGATCACCAGCGTGATCGCCGTCCAGATCAGCGCGAAAGAGCGCATCTGGCGCCGGCGCTTTGTCTTGGGTTGAACAGCAGGCGTTTCCATCGTCATCGTCACATCTCTCCTTCTGACTAACAGGGTGGTGCAGGGATGAAGGGGCAGGACAAGCGCCCCGCCCCTCAGATTGCTGTGTCCCTGTATCGCTTACCCGGCTACCGAACGCAGCGTGTCGCAGGCCGGGCATCCGCCGCCGGGCCGGACAATTGCGAACCCGGCCATCGGGTCGCCGGCGTAGTTCGTGAAGTTGACGTTCCAGATGATCATCAGGCGGACTTTACCGCTGTTACTGTTGATCACGGCGGCGCTGGCCAGCCACGCGGCCTGCTGGGCCACCGTAACATTGGCGCCCCACTCAAAGCCCGCGGGCAGCGGCCCGTAGCCTTCGGGGGAGACATAGCCCAGCTCGGTATAACACACCTGGCGGGAGCCGCCAAACGGCCCCCAGGCCCGGTCGGTCATGGTGGTCAGGTAGTACGAGGGGAACCCGCCGCGCGGGTCGCCGCCGACCTGGTCGGGCGGGACGATGCCTTCGTTATAGTGCGCGCCGACGCAGTCCATGAAGTTGGCTGCGCCCGCGGCTGCCATCCCGGCGTAGTAGCGGTCATCGTTCCACACGCGGTCGCTGCCGAAGAAGCCTTCCGCGCCGGTGGGGGCCAGCGCCCCGCTGATCACCATCGTGCTGCCGTTGGCGTTCTTGATCGCGTTGTAGGAGGCCTGCAGCATGCGGGTGTACATGCCGGGGTCGATGCGGCCGGTCGGCCACTCGCGGTCGATGTTCATCTCGTTCCAGACTTCGATCGCGTCCGCGCCCAGGGCAGCCAGCCCGGCGTTGAAGTTCGCGAAGGCCTGGAAGTACTCGCCTTCGGGGATGCTCGCCAGCTCGTTGGGGTAGCCCACCGAGCCCAGCAGGATCTTGAAGCCGTTGGCATGCGCGGCGTTGATGATACCCGCCTGCCCGCCGGCATCGGCCCCGTGGTTGTAGCGCACCTGGACCTTCACCCAGCGCATACCGGCAGCCTGCATATACGGCACGGCGCTGTTGAAGTCGGCCACGTGCCCGCCGATCTCAAAGCCGCCGGAGATCCGGCCCGCGGCCACCACCGGCGGCGCGCCACCGCCACTCGGCGCGGCCGGCGCCTGCACAACCGGCGCAGGAACCGGGGTCGGGGTTGGCGTGGGGGTGGCCGTCGGCTCAGGGGTGTTGGTGGGCAAAGCCACCGCCACCTGCTGGCCGGCGCGGGCGCTTTCCTCGCTGCCGCCCACCACCGCCACGTTAATCGCGTAGTTGCCGTCCTGCTCGATCGCTTCCCACTGGAAGCTTTCATCCAGGCCGGTCGTGCTTTCCTCCACCACCGCGCCGGAGGAAGCCACCACCGTCCAGCGCAGGGAGAGGTCTACCCCGCCGCTGGCCGGGGGCGCGCTGTTCAGCGCGAAGTCAGAGACGCCCAGCAGCGCCTCTGGCGAGACGCCCTCCGCCAGGATATCGCGCAGGGCCACACCGCCGATGTTGAACGGCTTGATCTGGTTCATGCGGTACAGCAGCGCGCCGCGGGTGGTCACCCACACCCGGCTGCTGCCGTCATATTCGATGTAAGGGGTCTGCGCGGCCTGGTCAAAGCCGGTAGCCGGGCTGCTGCCATTCAGGCGGGCCTCGATAGTCGTGCCGGGCAGGAAATAATGCTGCTCGCTCTCGGTCGTCACTTCGACATTACCCAGCGCCGCCGCCGCCTCAGCAAAGCTGATCGGCACAAACGCCGGGACATCGCCACCCAGCTGGCGATAGCTGCGCGCCGACAGGTTCAGCTGCAGCTTGTAGCGGCTGACCTCGCCCACGCCCCAGCGCAGCATACGCTCCACCAGGCCGCCCTGCACGAAGTCCACCGGGTTCTCGCCCACCAGGACCTGCACATAATCGGCATAGCGGCCAATCGCGCGCCAGTCATAGACGCCGGTATTCCAGGGCTCGCCCACCGCGCCTTCTTCCGCGGCCGGGACGATCACCGTCAGGCTGTGGCCGTTGGCGTGCAGCGCCCTGGCCAGCTCGCGCACAAAGAGCGAGAACTGGTCGCGGTATTCCGGGTCCAGGCCGCGATAGTCGATGGCGATGCCATCCACCGCGCTGCCCTGGTAGCAGCTCCCGGCGCAGTTGGCGAGGTGGCGGATGTGCTCCGCGATCAGCGTTTCGCTGCTGAGGATGGTTTCCACCGTGCTGGTATCCAGCGCATTCGGGTCGCTGTAATTATGGATCGCCAGTGCCACGCCATAGCCCGCGCCCACCTGGAAATTGGCGGCCAGGCTGCCCTGCAGCGTGCCCTGCAGCGTCGGCTGCAGGCCGGCGGGCAGGATCATGTTGGCGCTCTGCGCCACTTCGGGCGTCAGAGTTTCGTTCACATCCAGCGGGACGATCACCTGCGGGGCGGGTGCGCCGGACTGGAACACGGCCACCACTTCCGGCACGTATTTCAGGTCGGTCACGATGGCGGCGCTGCCTTCCGCGAACTGTGACGGGATGAATTCCCAGGCGTCATTCGCGCGGCTGTAGCCATACAGGTCAACCGTGTCGTTCGGCTCGGCCCCGGCGGGCGTGTTGATCCGCAGCGCGATCGCGCCGGGCGTCTCGCCCTCGCTCTCGATGGCGTACACCGGGCTGAGCAGCGTCAGGGCCGGGGGCAGCGCCGCGCGGGCCGGAGCGGCCCATTCGGCTTCCGCCGCGCCACTGTTGAAGCTGGCGACATCCAGCGCATTCAGCGCCACGCCGAAGCCCTCGCCGGGCTGGGCCGTGTCAATCGTCAGCGTCAGGCCGTCCGGGTGGCTGACGCCGGGCGTTTCCGCATCCAGGGCCACAAACTGCGGCCCGGTGAACTGCTCCAGCAGGGAGAACGGCGGGAGCAGCAGGGCCACGCCCACCAGCACCACCACCAGCAGCAGCGTGGCGATCAGGGCGCCCACGGCGCATCCGCTGCGTTTGCGTTCCTGCTTGGCGGCCTGCGGTGGCGGCACGGGACTCATCGAGCGCGACGGGGTCGGCGTCGGGGTCCGTTCCGCGGGTTTGACTACCGGGGTTGAAGGTGGAGTCTTCGGCGCTTCAGCGCGGGGAGTTTCCTCCACTTCCTGTTCCTGGCCCTGCAGTTCGTCATCGGGCTGCTGGTCGTCATTGGTTACAAAGGTCATAGGTTCATCCTTCGTGGGAAGCCTGCCCTCTGCAGGGCGGCTTCCAGCCTGATTTGCTTGTTCATGCGGCCCGGCGGCGCCTCTGCGCGCCTTCGGGCCGGGTGTTATACCACAACGCGGTAAATTTACCACATTTGCGGGGGAAGGCGTAGCCCGTGTTCACCCTCGGCCAGACGCTTTCCCCCGCAATGTTATGCCTGTAATGATGCAGGTCTCGTATGACCTACCAGATACCACCCAGGGCGCGGCAGGCCGGGCAGTCTCCACCCGGCCGCACGATGGCATAGCCCGCCATCGGGTCGGCGCCCCAGTTCGTAAAGTCGACATTCCACACGATAAACAGGCGCACCCGGCCGCTGTTGCGCGCCATCCGGGCAGCGTCAGCCAGCCACTGGGCCTGCTGGGCCACGGTCACATTACCGGCCCAGGCGAAACCGCCGGGCACCGGGCCGTAGCCCTCCCCGGAGAGGTAACCGATCTCCGTGAAGCACAGCGGCCGGGAGCCGCCGAACGCGCCGGAGTACAGGTTGACCATCGGATTGTAGTACCAGCTGTAGTGTCCGCCGCCCGGGTGGCCGCTGGACTGGCCCGGCGCGGTGGCGCCGGCGTTGTAGTGGATGCCGATGCAGTCCATGTAGTTGGCGGCTCCGGCGGCGGCCATGCCGCGCATGTAGCGATCATCGTTCCACACGCGGTCCGTGCCAAACGCGCCTTCCGCCCCGGTGGGGGCCGGCGCGCCGCTGATCACCATCGTGGAGCCGTTGCGCGACTTGATCGCGTTATAGGCCGCGGCCAGCATCTGCGTGTACCAGGCGGGGTCGATCCGCCCGGCAGGCCACTCGCGGTCGATGTTCTGCTCGTTCCAGACCTCGATCGCGTCCGCGCCCAGCGCGGCCAGCCCGCCGAGATAGTTCGCAAAATTGTTGATGTAATTCGGGTCGGAAGCCAGCTCATTCGGGTGGCCCTTCACGCTCAGCAGGATGCGGAAGCCGCGGTTATGCGCGTCCGCGATCAGGCCCGCCTGCCCGCCGGGGTCAGCCCCGTTGCCGTAGACCACCTGGCGCTTGACCCAGGTCATGCCGGCCGCCTGCATCCAGCCCTGCTGGCTGAAACCAGAGACCTGCCCGCCCAGCATGAATCCCCCACCCGTGGAGGGGGCCGCCACCGGCGCGGGAACGCCGCCCGCTGGCGCGCTGGCGGCTGCCTGCTGCACCGGGGCTGCGCCGCTGGTCGGCGCGCTGGCGTCCAGCACCGGCAGGCTGTAAACCGTGTTCAGGGTCACATCCGTGTACTGCCCCACCACCCAGCCGGTGTAGCCGCTGCCCGTCTGCCCGTAAATCCACACGCCGCTCATATCACGGCCAGCCAGCGTGATCTGCGTGCCGAGGTTCAGCGTGCCCAGCCGCCCGTAGGTCGTACCCGGGCCGCGCCGGATGTTCACACGCGTGACCACGTTCGCCACCTGGCCGGTGGACGTAATCGCCGGGGCCTGCGGTGCCTCAACCACCGGGGCGCTCGCCTGCGGCGCGGACGCTGCCGGGGCGTCCGGCACATCCACGGTGGCATTCGTCACCGGCAGGGTCATCACGTCCAGGTCCAGGCGCAGCGCCACCCAGCTCGTCTTCACCCACCCGGTCACGCCCTCATACGTCGTCACAAAGAGCCATTCACCGTCATCCGTCCGGCCCTGCGTCGTCATCAGCGTGCCATTTGGCAGGGCCTGCACCAGCCCCGCGCTGGCGCGCGGCGCGCCGCGCATGTTCAGGTAGTCGGTGACCACCTGCGCGTCGGCGATCGGGCCCTGGGCCGCCACGCCGGGCAGCATCCCCACCAGCAGCGCCACCACTACACTCAGCACCGCCAGCCGCGGCAGAAAACGTGTCAAAGACTGCATGGGTCATACTCCACAGAAAACCAACCGTGCCAACGAACATCAGTGTGGCGCAAAAGGCGCCAGGTGAAAAAGTGGCGCACGGCTGGAAGGGCTGTGCGCCATTACACTGACTGTAGTTTAGCATCCGGGGGGGAGATTGCAACACCGGGCGGGCGCGCCTGCCCTCCGCCCGCCTGATGCTTACCTGACGCCCCGCAGGGTGAACCCTTCCCCCCGGGGCCAGTCGGTGCTATGCTGGCAGCAGGGTTCTGCTGGCAGCAGGGTTCTGCTGGCAAGGGAGAGGCAGCCCAGCCTGATGCAAGGAGAGAAGTGGATGAGCGCCGAAGAATCGCGCCTGTTTTACGACACCGTGGCCCGCTATTACGACGCTGAGAACGCCCACAAAACCGAAGACCTGGCTTTCTACAGCGATATGGCCGCGGATGCCGACGGCCCGATCCTGGACGTGGGCAGCGGGACCGGGCGCGTGGTGCTGCATCTGGCCCAGGAGGGCTGCACCGTGCACGGCATCGAGCCTTCCGAGGCGATGCTGGCCCGCGCGGAAGCCAAGCTGGACATCCTGCCCGACCTGCGCCCGCAGGTGACGATGACGCTGGCCGACATCATGAGCTACACCCCGCCGGTGGACTTCGACCTGATCACGGTCTCCTACCACGCCTTCATGCACCTGCGCACCCAGGCCGAACAGCTCGCCGCGCTGGAGCGCTTCCGGACATGGCTGGCCCCGGAGGGGCGGCTGGTGATCGACCTGCCCAACGCCGGGTATCTCTTCGCCACGCCGGATGACGGCTCCGTGATCCTGGAGCGCACGTTTGTGGAGCCGGAAAGCGGCCATCTGGTCATGCAGCAGTCGGTCAGCGACCTGGACCGCGCCGAGCAGCTGATGCACATCACCTGGATCTATGATGAAATCGAAGACGATGGCACGGTGCGGCGGCTGCTGGCCCCACTGACCATGCACTACTATTTCCCCGCGGAAATGGACCTGCTGCTGCGCGTGGCCGGGCTGGCGCGGGAAGCCTTCTACGGGGATTACGAGTTCGGGCCGTTCGAGGACGGCTGCCCGCGCATGATCGTGGTTGCGGGGCGGGAGGGCTGAGATGCGACAGCGCGCGTTGTCGTCCATCCGGCGCATGGGCCTGATCGCGGTGACTGTGCTGCTGGCGGGCTGCATCCCCGCGGGGCCTACGCCGGAACCCACCTCGACGTTTGTGCCGGAGATCGCGGCCAGCCCGACCGTGGATCCTGTGCTGCCCAGCATCGATCCCTTCGACCAGCCGGGCCTCAACCAGCCGGACGCCGCCGCCGCGCCGAATGATATGGCGGTGGAAGGCATCACCCCCCTGCCCTCAGAAGCCAGCGTGACGATTCTCGCCAGCCGGGACGGCCTGCCCCTGCAGGGCATGCTCTACCGGACGGATACTGAACCAGCCCCGGCGGCGCTGCTGCTGCACGCGGCGGATGGTCGCCGCGAGGACTGGCTGCCGCTGGTCACGCCGCTCCAACAGGCCGGGTTCACGGTGCTGGCGGTTGACCTGCGCGGCGCGGGCCGGACGGGCAGCGCGGCCAACTGGACGACCGCCCGCCAGGACGTGCTCGATCTGCTGGAATACGTGCGCGGGCTGGAAGGCGTGGACGGCGGGCGCATCGCCGTGATCGGGGCCGGTGTGGGCGGCAACCTGGCGCTGACGACCTGCGTTGTGAACACGTACTGCGGCGCGGTGGTGATGCTCAGCCCGGGGCTGGATTACGAGGGCGTGATCACGGAGGGGGCGGCAGCCCAGCTGGGCGATCGCCCGCTGCTCCTGATCGCAGCGCAGGGCGACACCTATGCGGCACGATCCGCGCAGACGCTGGATGAGCTGGCACCTGGCCCGCATGAGCTGGTGCTGGTTTCCGGCGGGGCGAGCGGGACGGGCCTGTTCGCCGTGCAGCCTGGCCTGCCGGGGACGATCCTGGCCTGGCTGCAGACCAATCTGTAGCCAGAAGTGAGGGTGCGCCGGGCGGGTTTTACCCGCCCAATTTAGGCTTGACATCTCCCCTCGGCTGAGTATAATGCGAACAGGTTTTTTGGCCCCGTAGCTCAATTGGCAGAGCAGTTGACTCTTAATCAATTGGTTGGAGGTTCGAGTCCTCCCGGGGTCACTCCTGAATTGTCCACCTGTTGACTAGGTTCGTACCTACCCAGCCCTCGTAATTGTAAGGTGCGACCAACTTAGACATAGCACGACTGATGACAGCCATTGTCATCTGTGTAACCCGCTCAGATTGCCTGCTAACAATCTCGGCGGGAGCAACCAGAGTGATACGCGGAAAACCCGTCAGGTCAGATGCGTAACACTCAATGCGGATTGGGTCACCGGGAAAGCCTCGGTGGCCCTTTCTTTATTTACATCTTCGTCCAGTTTCTTGCGAAACAAGTCGGTAAGCCGGCGCCCCGCTTCAAAATCTGATTCCCCAGCTTCTTTCAGTACATCCAGAACCAGGTTCAACGCATCGTCGTAAGTGGCTCTTAAGCCGAGGCCAGCGACAAAGTCACTGTAGCGTAGCTTTGTTGAGGGCTTGCAGGGCATCCTGTCGTTCGAGACTTCCTGCGGTGAGTCTGTCATAAGACCTCCTTCCATTTCACACAGTCTATACCAAGCTGTACAGGATGTCAATTTACCTAATCCTTTCAGTTGCTTGACAAGAACGTAAAGGATTGTAAAATAGTTACAGATGTACAAGCTCTTTTAGCAGAGAGTGACCTGACAATGACAACCCCAGATCAAAACTCCCCCACTGCCTGGGCAGGCAGCAGGGGCAGCTTTGGAATCCACGTCGCGCAGTTTCCATGCCGCTTCGGAAGCACCCAGGCGACACACGCCACGTCCTCAGTCCTTCATGAAGATCAATCTGGTATACCCGGCCTGTGGTGGCGCAAAACAGCCCGCCGGCTGTTCATGCTGGCTATCCAGCCGGAATCCCCGGTCCATCCATTTCGCAATCGTCTTCTCAATGTTCTTTTCGTGAGGTCTGCCACCAATCCCGTAGGCCACTTTGATGACCTTCACGTTCCCCTTTGCCATACGGCGACCTTTCTAAAGGAAGGAGGTGCATAGACACCCTGAGCAATGCCTTCGCAATTCGGTTGTTGTTTAGAGGAGAACACGATGACGACCGCAATGGTCCAAACAACAAAGAGTGAGGCCTACCGTGCCGCTAACACAGTAGGCCCCCGTACAAAAGCCGATATCGGCTTGGCACACGTTCAGTTTACCACCGCCCAGAAAACAGTGTCAATGAAACCAGAGCTGGCTGCACGAACGGCCAGGAAGCTCTCGGCCCTTCAGGCCTTCATTCTCAAAGAAATCGGCGCAGCCGGAGGATCGCTCGATCTGGTCAGGCATCCTCTCGGCGAGCTGGATGGCGCCGGAAAAGCGCTGGTAGCGCTCCGCCGCGCGGGCCTGGTGGAAACTGGAGGGCGTCAGCAGTACCTCACTCCCTCCGGCCACCAGGTCACGCAGCTGCTCCCATCCCTCGAGAAGCTCGTTCAAGCCAATAACCGCTACGTGCGCATCCTCCAGAACGCGCACCTTTCCGCAATACCGGATCAGGATGGCTTCATACCCAACCTGGTACTGCTTCAGGGCGTTCCAGGGCGCACACGCGGTGGTCATGGTCTGCTGAAAGTCCTCGTCACAATGGGGTATCTGGAGTTCAATCGGCGCTATACCAGCTGCCGCCTCACCGCGCAGGGCAAAGACTTCCGGCGGCACCTCTTCACACCGGATGAATATCGCGCCCTGGTGTACTTCGGTGGTTTTGGCCTCAAAGCGCCAGATCTGTTTATCCCCCGCCCCACCCGGCGGTCAACGCGCGTCGGCAAGAATCCGCTCTTTGATCTCCAGCGTTCCCAGAATATCCCGCTGACCGTAGTCAATCGCCTGGTGCGACGCGGGCTGCTTGAAAACGGGGCAGATCATCCAGCCGTGGGCAGCGACGATGTTTACCGGGCAACCGCCCTCTGCCGTCGGCTTGTCGCGCCTCGGCACGAGATGCCGTCGGCGACAAAACCCTCCCTCTGGGAGCAGCTGACACCCACCCGCCGCGAGGCACTGTTGATCGGCCAGACAGACATCACCGAGTTTGACCGCGACGACCTGGACGGTCTGGTGAAGCTCGGCCTTATGCGCCGCTATGCCTGCGGCCAGTGGGGCCACCTGGACAGCTACCAGCGGACTGCGAAGGGTGACGAAGTCGTGGAAGGGGTGCGTTCATGACCCTCTATCTGCTACCTGCCCCACGCTTTGACTGGCTGCTCTCTGAATGGAGCAATCCCACTCCGCTGGATCGCGTTCAGCCGCGTCAGCCGCTTAGCGAGTCTGAGTCTGCCTTGCTGCTGGCCGGGCTGCTGCATCACGCTGCGGAAGACAGCTACCGCTATGCCGCGCTCGGCGAACTGGGCGAAGCCTGGTTCCCGGTCAGCAAGCACAGCCGTCCCAGCGCTGGCAACCTGGTGATGTACGGCTATCTGGAGAAGCACCCCGACAAGCGCAAGAAGATGTGGTATCGCCTCACCGCGGACGGCCTGATCCGCGCCCGGGCGGAGCAAGCAACTGAGGAAATCGAAGCAGCCGACGGCCCTGCACCTCGCGATCCCCAGGCCCGCCTGGCCTGGCAGCGCCGCCGCAATCTTCGCGCCCTCACACGCGAGCTGGCCCATCAGGGCTTCGTCGTCTATCCGGAGGAAGGCCGCGGCCTGCGCGCCGGGGAGCAGGCCTTCTACAACGTCTTCTCGCGCGAAATCCGGCTCTACCGCGTGCGCATCGGGCGCGCCGACTGGGAGCTGCGCCGCGACGGCTACTACCGCGCGGACGCATCCGTCATGTCGCTGGCTGAGCTGGAAGCCATACCTTTCTAATGGAGGGGGTTCCTGTGATTCATCCTAACTGGTACACCAAGGCCCTCATGGACCTTTGCCGTGAAGTAGAAAACCGTTTCGTGCCGGAGCAGCGCCTCCAGGCCGCGTCCGATGTCCTGGTGCAAACCCTCATCACGGCCCAGCCGGAGGTGCAGGCTGCCACGCTGGGCGCCGTCGTCAATGCCCTCGCGGAATCAGGCGCGGGGGACATGCTCCGCGACCTGGTGGTTGATGCCATTCAGGAGGCAGTTCATGAGTCGCTTTAAGCGTCTATCGCGCACGGGGGGCAAGCTCCGGCTTGCCCTCACCGGCCAGTCCTTCAGCGGCAAGAGCTTCACCGCCCTGCAGATCGCCGCGCATCTGGGAACGCCCGGCGCGCCGGCGCCCACAGTGGCCGTCATCGACACGGAGGACAAGGCCCGCATCTACGCCGATCAGTTTGACCTGGCCATCCTGGTCCTCACCGACTACTCACCGCAGGCCTACATCAACGCCATCCGGGAGGCGGAGCAGGAGTTCGGCGTGCTGGTCATCGACGGCCTGTCAGATGCCTGGACGGAAGTCAAACGCATCGTGGCCGCGGAGACCAACACTCAGCGCGGCTGGGGCAAGGCCACACCCCAACAGGAAGACCTGCAGCAGACGATCCGCCGTTCACCGCTGCACATCATCGCCACCATGCGCGCCCTGGAGGACGAAAAAGGTCGGCTTCAGATCATCCAGCGTGACACCATGCTCTACGAATTCGCTGAGCTGGGAGAACTGGAAGCCAACCATGTCCTCACCTTTCGCAAGACCTACGTGCCCGCGCTGCGGGGTAAGACCTTCAAGCAGCCCGGAGCGCAGGTAGCCGGGATCTATCGCGAGTGGCTCGGCGCTGTAGCGGACCGCAAGCGCGCCTTTGCGGAGCGCATGATCGGTCTCTACGGTCACCTGGGCTTCGGTGATATGACCGGGGTCAAGCGCCTGCTGGACCTGGCCGAGGAAACCTACGACCCCGATCGCGAAGAGACCATCGCCGCCGCGATCGCCCTGGCCGTGGAAGACTGGCAGGCCCTCCAGGCCCGCGAAAACGGCCACGCCCGCTGAGTTTATCGGGGAGGCGCGCAGCCTCCCCCCATCAACAAGGAGCATCTCGTGACGACACACCACAACACCACCGGCAGCACCACGCGGCCAGCCATGCGCCAGTCCACCCTCACGGCGGATTGGTTCAACAAGCCAAAGCCACCAGCCCGTTACCTCGTTGGCGATCTGGTTGACTTCTCCGAAGACGATCCCGCCTTCCCCACAATGCAAGCCGCTGCCGATCACGCCCTGGAATGCAGCGAGGGCGACACTACACGCGCCTTCGGCGTCTGGGATGAGGACGGCACTTGCCACCTGATCGCCTACGGCGGCGATCTTTTCAGAAAGTGAGAGCGTGTATGGACAAACAACGACGCATTGATCTCTGGCATGCAGTCCAGGACGACGAAGGGCAAGTCAGCATCTTCGATGGGCGTGGCTTTGTGGCCGCCGTGTCCAACCGCGCAGCTGCGGACCGCCTGGTAACAATTCACAACCAGCAGCTCATCGCCATCACGCAGCGCCAGTATTACGACAACTGGGCAAGCCTCATCAATTACAGCCTCTGGTATCAGGCGCAGGGCCGTCTGAATGCTATCCGCAGCACATCGGCCAACCTGTTCAACCTGGTAGAGGACAGCACGAATTTTCCGGTGTGGGTGCGCCAGATGGTCCGCTATATCTTCCGCCTGTCAGATGGAGCTACGCCGGAGCAGCTTGCCAAGGAGAGTCGTCAACAGAACGGCCCGGGGGAAAGCGAGGAGAGCTAAATCGATGTGCTGGGCCTTTGTGTTTGTCGTCGGTAATCTACTCGCCCTTAGCCTGGCCCGGGCTGCTAAATGGGGAGACACGCATGCGCATCGGGATTGAGGTCATTCCCGGCCACCGCATCGAGCACACAGTCCAGCCGCTGCCTAGCGGCGGCTGGCAGCTCGACGGTGGCCCAAATAACGGCAACGACGCTGCGTTTAGATGGATGCTCCAATATTGGCTGGAACAGGCTCAGGCCCCGCCTACGCCGCCCCGCTGCCAATGGGATGAAAGCCTGCGCTGCCCCTATCGCTATCCGCTCTGCACCTTCAGAACAACCAGTCGGCGCGACCAAGTCGAAATCCTCAGCTCAAATACCGAGCCGCAGCTCATGCCCGTGGCTGATGCTCGTGGGCAACTCTCATTGTTTGATCGACATGTCGTCTGGGTGGATATGCAGACTGGCCAACAATCGGAAAGCAACAATCGCCCCTATACCCGCCAGGCCATAACCTGCCGGACGATGGCCGTAGCTATCCTCAAGCACCTCCAGATCCGTTCTCCAGCGAAGCACTGGCGGATGCGCCTGGCAGATAAGCGCATCAAGTCTTGGGGGGAACACCTGATTACCAAGCATGATCTGCCTAGCTGCATTTTTGAAGACCCTAGAGATGATTGGTTCTAGATCTAGAAGAACCTCAGCAATTGCGGCTTGATGGCTAGTTTTCACAACCTAAACCCTTTCTCAATGCATAAGGGCTTGCGCGGGGATCGCAGTTATGCAATGATGTGGCTGCGAGTACCTAGCCTATGAACACTTTTCTATCTACCCTCCACAAATCTTGTCGGCCATTAAACTCGTAAAACCTGGCTAACTGATTGGTCGTGCTCCAACAGTATCGTCAGCATATGGTTGCGTTAGAACTATCTCGACATGAGCAACAGCCATTTTTGTCGTGTGCCATGTCCTTGAATCGATATTATGCATAATAAGCACATCAGTTGATATCATAAAGAGGCGAGTCATTCCGCTAATCAGAATGATTCCCTAACCTCTTACCATGTCAAGTATACTTGTCTTATAGCTAGTGTCTTGGGGGGCAAAAAGAGGTCATAAATAGTACAGAAGAACAGACGTTTGGGTAGTTTGACTCGAGGGCTGACACATGGTAATCTTAATTAGATAACTAAACCCCAGACGGTGGCACGCCTGGGGCTACGGCGGGAATATTGGTTCCCAAAGTGTAGCTTTATGCACCCCAAGTCTACACTTTCTGACGGCAAAATGCAAGCCGTTCTCATATTCTCGCCCAAATCAATCGAATTGAAATGCGTTAGGTGAAGGTGACCCGGCCTCCATCGCTCTTGTCACACATCTGTTGGGGATGTGATTTCTAAGCGGAAGGAGGTGAGATGCCATGCGTAGGTTCCATTCCAGAATTTCTTGGACATGGACGATTCGCTGCTCGTGTGGTCGTACACATCGAGTAACGGTCTCCGGTGGGCAACGCACTATCTTCTGCCCATGTGGTCGACGCATCATCGTGAAGTAGGCCGAACCTAGTATCGGGGAGGCCGGGTCACTTTTGCATATCGTGTCGAGTATCTTACTTGACAATTCTCATTTATACAAATGAGAGGAGAATGGATTCAATGGATGATATCAAGCTGGTTGAAGTTGTGGTTAACGAAGTTACCGAACCTCGACATGACGGATCCAGAGGAAGTGCGCTCTATGAGATTCCTTTTCGTCTTTCTGCTGCGCCAAGTTCCGAGTGGATCAAGGCACTGAAAGAGCACTGGAACCACCCACCAACTTACACCACGATGCACCGTCCAGGAATTGTTGAAGTGCGTGGTACTCGGCTCGTATTGACCCGGACAACCATTGAAGAGATCGAGAAGTATCACTTCAGTGTGCTGAAAACAGCAGTGAGGCTCGCGAATGAAGATATGCAACAACTTCACGATGCACGATTGAAACAGGATGCTGTGCAAGACGCAGCACGGCATGAACATCGTGAACACGTAGCCGAGATTGCCGCACATCTGGACTTCAACGAGACCTAGCCCCATGTAGTTCTGTGAGGAAACCAGGCTCGAAGGGGAGCGAGCCTGGTTTCTAGGTAGCGAGGTTAGAACGACCTAACTTCACGATACTGTATTCTTTAGTGTGCTGTTCCAATTGGATGGTTCTGATGATAAGTCATCCTTCAACCGTTCCGCCTGGCGTACGAATAAAACTGGACATTTCATCAAAGATTGCCAATGACATCGTGTCAATATGTATTGGGCATCTATCCTCCCCCAAAAAGCATGCTCTGGAGGAAATGGGCGTGTGGGTAGGTGTATTTACGAACCTTCTTCGATCGGCCCTTAATAATGTAATGTACGATTACATTGAGACTGCTCTTACGCCTCGACTCAGCACGAGAGAGCTCAAGAAACTCCAACATAACAAGGACTTCCCGATCTGTTCCACTCGTAAGCAGTTTGACAACATCATGTTGGTTAGACTTATCAAGAAGCAATCCCCAAGCTTATATGAGTTCCTTGAAAAGATTCAACCATACCCCGGAGTAAGAAATGAAATTCTCCAAGACATAAGGGTATTCAGTAACATCGACAAACACGCCACGATACTACAGGTTAAGAAAGGCAGCATAGTCGGATTCATAGGCCAAACCGCTGATGGCAAACCGATCACTTTTCCAAGAATCATTAGTGGACGAATGGTGTGGAAAACTGATGGAGGTATCCGTTCAAGAGACATTCCTGGACCACAGCTTATCGACATGCGCTTAAGCTTGTTTGCAACACCAGCTGGCTGGGAGATGTACTTTATCCAAAGGGGCGAAGCCAAGAGTCAACAACGCGGACTCACTGCCTTTGTCTTTGGGGCACGATCATATGTCGAGCACGTAATCATTCGATTCAATAACACTTGGATGTAGACGAGAATGAACAGCGTGAAATGGATTGGTGAAGCTCACTCCTTATGCCACACTAAAGGGAACAACTTGTCTTGCCCCGCCGGGCAGATGATCATAAACTTACAGGGCGTTATCCTCTTAATCTCCCGGAAAAGAGTGCCCTGATGACGATCCACGAGCAGCAGGCCCGCCAGAACCTGGAAAACCTCCTCCAGCGCTACAATGAGCTTTCCGCCTCCGATCGCGAGGGCGTAACCGAATGTTTATGCTAACGTAAAATGAGCCCACTTGGGTCAGGTGTGCGCATGAAAAATGAGCCCACACCGTATAATCCGGCTACCATGCCCGAAGCGAGCGCTGGAAGCCGGAGGTAGGAGATGATCCAGGTGGAAGAGATCGAACAAATCCGCAGAGCCTATTTCATCGAAGGGCAAAGCATTCGTGCCATCGCGCGTCAATACCGTCACGGGCGACGTGTGGTGCGCCGGGCGCTGGCCAGCGCAGCGCCTCCGCAGTACCAGCGACAAGCCCCGAAGACAGCGCCGGTCCTGGGGCCCTATCAAGCGCGCATCGACGAGCTGCTGGTGGAGAGTGAACGCCAGCCCCGCAAGCAACGCTATACGGCGCGCAAGATTTTCCATATGCTCCAAAATGAAGGGTTTCCAGGCAGTGAAAGCACAGTGCGACGTTATGTGAGCAGCCAACGTCAGGCACGCCGCCAGCCCGAAGCGTTCCTGCCCCTTGAATTTGACCCCGGTCAGGATGCCCAGGTCGATTGGGGAGAGGCGCAGGTCGTGGTAGCGGGCGAACGTGTCACCGCCCAGGTGTTTGTGATGCGGCTGAACTACTCCAAAGCCCGCTTTGCCATTGCCTATCCCCATCAACAACAGGATGCCTTCCTGGATGCACATATCCAGGCGTTCCACTTCTTCGGCGGGGTGACGCATCGCATCACATACGACAACTTGAAGACCGCGGTGTACAAAATCCTGGAGGGGCACAACCGCCAGGAACAGCAAGCCTTCATTGCCTTTCGCAGTCATTATCTGTTCGAGAGCCACTACTGCACGCCCGGCCAGGCGCATGAGAAGGGTGGCGTTGAAGTGGATATCGGCTATGTGCGCCGCAACTTCCTGGTGCCGGTCCCGCATGTGGCGAGTTGGGATGAGCTGAACCAGCAGTTGCGTGAAGCCTGCCTGCGGGACACGGCGCGCCAGTTGCGCGGTGAGCCAGCGACGATTGCTGCGCTGTGGGAAACGGAAAAACCGCTGCTGCTGCCGTTACCGGCACACGATTTCCAGCCGTGCACCAGCCATCCCGTCAAAGCGGATGCCTACAGCCTGGTGATGTTCCAGACCAACCAGTATTCGGTGCCGGTGGCCTACGCGGGCAAACAATTGGTGCTGCAGGCCTATCCGTTCCGCGTGGTGGTGGTGGTTTTGGACCAAATCATTGCTGAGCATCCCCGGTGTTTTCAGCGCGAGCAAGCCATCTACGACCCGCTGCATTACCTGCCTCTTCTGGTCCAACGTCCGGGGGCGTTTGAACATGCCGCGCCACTGCGCCGCTGGCGCTCCCAGTGGCCACCTGCCTACGAAACATTGTTAGCCAGGCTGCAGGCACGCGCTCCAGATGGCCAAGGGCTGCGCGAATTTCTGCACATCCTCAAACTCCACCGTGACTATCCCCCCGACTGGGTGGCCCGCGCGGTTGAGCAAGCTTTGCGAATGGGAGCCGCTCATCTGGATGGGGTGCTGCTGTGTTTACGCCAACACATCGACGCAGCCGGTGCGGCGAGCACACTCGACCTGAGTGCTTATCCGCAGCTCGAGCAGGTGGGCAACTACACAGTCAATCTGGCGCAGTACGACCAACTGCGCAGCGGTGAGGTGCAGCATGCCTGATAGCGCTTTGCTAGAGAGTTATCTCAAACAACTCCGACTGCCCACCTTCATCCAGAATTATGCGCGTTTCGCCCAGGATGCGGCCCAGAACCAGCTGGATTTCACGCATTACCTGCTGGCGTTAGCCGAACAGGAAGTCAACCAGCGCGACCAGAACCAGCGCCAGCGCCGCATCAAGGCAGCGCGTTTTCCGGTCCTCAAGGAATTAGCAGCCTTCGATTTCTCGGCTATCCCGTCACTGAACAAGGCTTCCGTTCTGGACCTGGCACGCGGTGCCTATCTTCTCAAGCGCGAGACCGTGATTTTCATCGGCCATCCCGGCCTGGGCAAAACGCATCTGGCCACCGCCCTGGCCCTGGAAGCGTGCCGCCAGGGACATAAAGTGCGCTTCTGGACCGCCGCTGGATTGGTGAACGAGTTGTTGGTCGCACAAGATGCCCATCAGTTGCACCGGTTCATTGCCGCGGCACTCAAGATGCGCTTGGTCGTGATTGATGAGCTGGGTTTCATCCCCTTCTCACCGGCTGGCGCGCAGGCGTTGTTCACCTTCTGCTCCGAACTCTATGAGCGCGTGGCCATCATGCTTACCACCAACCTGCGCTTCGCCGACTGGACGCAGATCTTTGGCGACGAACGGCTGACCGCTGCGTTGCTGGACCGTCTCACCCATCACGCCCATATTGTGGAACTGGTCGGGGAATCCTACCGCTTTCAACAGCGGATGCAGGCCAAAGAAGAAGTAGAGGCTTAACCGGTGGGTCTATTTTGCGTGCGTATCCGGGCCCATTTTTGATGCGCACGAGTTTTCATTTTCGTCCGTAGTGGGTTCATTTTTGATGCGTAAGTGGGCTCAAATTTCATTGACATAAACA
>NPIE01001094.1_pt1 | contig 65255 bp, 52 predicted proteins | sample 8637661 | NCBI WGS metagenome assembly NPIE01 (sample SAMN07420842, study PRJNA396082) | bioreactor metagenome | isolation source: sample BA12 brine-fed electro-methanogenic bioreactor BA | place: Japan: Kochi | collected 2016-12-09 | reverse complement strand
GTCGGCCAGGGTGGATTTGCCGTGGTCGATGTGAGCAATGATGCAGAAGTTTCTTATGTTTTGCTGCAAGTTTTTCCTCCAATGTTGATGTGTAATATGTTTGGTACTCGGGGGTCTTTCCAAACTGAGGCTAAAGGGAGAAGAAAATGCCTATTTTCAAAAAGGACAAAAGGGACAGGGAAGAGGAGAATCCTCTTCAGATAATCAACGACTGCACCATTGGCGCTGGAACGAAAGTGTGGAATTTCGTCAACATGTACGGCTGCGAGATCGGCAACGACAGCATGGTCGGCTGTTTCTGCGAGATCCAGAAGGGCGTGAAGATCGGCGACAGAACAAGGGTGCAGAGCCACTCGTTCATATGCGAGCTGGTGGAAATAGGCAACGACTGCTTCATCGGCCACGGAGTGATGTTCATAAACGATGTCTACCCCCCTCAGCCGGATCCCGCGGACTGGAAGGGAACAGTGATCGAAGATGGCGTCAGCATTGGCTCGAATGCCACTATCCTCCCGGTCAGGATCGGCAGAGGAGCGATCATAGGGGCGGGAGCCGTTGTCACCAGGGACGTTCCCGCGGGAACCGTGGTTGCCGGTAATCCCGCGGTATTCATGCGCCACAGACCGGAAAAGGGAGACAATTAGCTTGAGATCAAAACTGTTCAGGGTGGTTCCCAGAATACCCGAAGAGCTGGCGGACCTGAAAAAGATCGCCGGAAACACCTGGTGGAGCTGGAACAGGAACGCGATAAGACTATTCAGGTCCATCGACACGGACCTGTGGGAATCAACCAGCCACAACCCGACCCTTCTTCTGGGCAGGGTGAGCCAGAAACGTCTGGGGGAACTCATCTCAGACCCGGGATTCATGGCGGCCCTTGATGACGTGAACTCGTCCATGGAGGAGTATCTTTCCAGGGCAACATGGTTCAAGAAGGACTTCAGCGGCAAGCTGAAGGACAGTGAGGTCATCGCCTACTTCTCGGCGGAGTTCGGTCTTCACGAGAGCCTGCCCATTTACTCAGGCGGGCTGGGCATCCTGGCCGGTGATACGATGAAAAGCGCAAGCGATCTCGGGCTTCCCCTGGTTGGGGTATCCCTTCTGTACCGTCTGGGCTATTTCAACCAGTACCTCAACAGCGACGGCTGGCAGCAGGAGAGCTACTCGGTCAACGACTACTCCAACATGCCCGCGGAAAGGGTTCTGGATGCCAGCGGAACACCAATAACCATCATGGTGCCCATGGACGGTGAAAGGGTTCTGGCGGCAATATGGCAGATAAGGGTCGGCAGGGTAAAACTCTTCCTCCTCGACACCAATCTGTCGGAAAACTCGCCTGAAAACCGCAGCATCACAAGCCAGCTCTACGGCGGCGACAAGGAAATGCGCATACGCCAGGAAATACTCCTTGGCGCCGGGGGAATAATGGCCCTGAGAGCCATGGGGCTCACCCCGGCGGTAAGGCACATAAACGAGGGTCACTCGGGCTTCCTCATAGTGGAAATGCTTGCCCATCTCATCGAAACCGGTCTCTCCTTTGCCGAAGCCAGGGAACTGGTCACGGCGGGTAACGTATTCACCACCCATACACCGGTTCCGGCGGGGAACGAGCAGTTCGAACCCGCTCTGGTCCTGCGCTATCTCAGACCCTATCTCGACAGGGTGGGACTGACCAACGAGGCTTTCTTGAAATACGGTTCCCATCCCGGATCCCCGGAATTTTCCATGACCGTCTTTGCCCTTAACTTCTCCAGGAAGGCCAACGGCGTAAGCAGGCTCCATGGCGAGGTCTCAAGGAAGATATGGAAGGATGTATGGCCCAGGCTTCCCGAATCGGAGATCCCCATCGGTCATGTGACCAACGGCGTCCACGGTGAAACCTGGGTGTCCGGTGAGATCAGAAGACTGCTGGAAAGATATGTGGGAAGCACCAGCCCTGTTAACCCGCTGAACGAGGACTTCTGGAAGAAGATAGACAGAATACCCGACTCGGAACTCTGGCGGGCACACGAAAGGCTCCGTGCCAGGCTGGTCGGCTACGCCAGGAGGAAGTGGGAAAAACAGCTGGAGGAAATGGGCATCAGGGGTCTTCCCCATCAGAACATCACCGTTCTCAATCCCGACGCCCTCACCATTGGCTTCGCCCGGCGGTTCGCCACATACAAACGGGCCTCTCTCCTCTTCCACGACATCGACAGGCTGAAGCAGCTTCTCAACGGCTCCAGCAGACCGATACAGGTCATCTTCGCAGGCAAGGCCCATCCCCACGACAACGAGGGGAAGAACCTTATCAGAGAGGTGTTCCACGCCTGTCTCAGCAGCGACCTCTACGGCAAACTGGTCTACCTCACCGATTACAACATGGACACCGCCAGGCACATGATCCAGGGTGTAGATATCTGGCTGAACACACCGAGGATACCCATGGAGGCCAGCGGCACCAGCGGAATGAAAGCCGCCATGAACGGTGTCCCCCACTGCAGTGTCCTCGATGGCTGGTGGGCGGAGGGATACAAACCCGGCAGGGGCTGGGCCATCGGCAACGGAGAGACCTACAGCGACCAGTCCCAGCAGGATAGAATTGAGGCAAAGGCTCTCTACGACCTGCTCGAGAACATGATCGCCCCCCTGTTCCACAACCGGAGCAACGGTGGAATACCAACGGGATGGACATCGGTTATGAAGAACTCCATGAAGATGGCACTGTCCGACTTCAACACCAGCCGGATGGCCGCGGAATACACCTCAAGCTACTACATCCCCGCCCTTGATTTCTCGAAGAGCATAAGCGGGGACAACCTTGACGGGGTGAAGGACCTGGCCAACTGGAAGGAAGCGGTACGGGAAAAATGGCAGGGAATAACCATAGAGGGAGTTGACGCCGAGGGGCTTGCGGATACGCTCACCGTGGGAGACAGCATTGGCATCACCGCACGGCTGCGGGCTCCCGGGCTCAGTGCCGACGATCTGTCCGTGGAAACGCAGTTCGGAACAGCATCCGGGGACGGCTGGCTTAACGAGCGGTCATCCTCCAGACTTGAGTTCAGCAGGGAGGAGAACGGTGTGCTGTTCTTCACAGGCTCCATCCAATGCACCGAGGCCGGAAGGTTCGGATACACCGTAAGGGTGCTTCCCTCCCACCGGAAATACGGCAGAGTGGTGGAGCCCGGTCTGGTTCACTGGTGGGAATAGAGGAACATCAGCCCTGAACCGGTGAGGCCATTAACGCCCTAACGGTCCCCATAGTGGAACACCGATGCCCTTCCGGGCATTGAGGTTTTCGAAAGGGCAACGATGTATCCGTTGTCGTGGGATACACACACCGCGCTTACCCTGTGCTCCGTTGGAATGGAGGGGGCGAATATCATGTTCTCAATATTGAGAACGGATATGGCGTAATCCTGATTCCTGGGCAGCAGCAGTGTATTGGTGCCCGGCATGCCTGCATTATGGAGATAGGAATGGTGGGGCCTGGAGCTGAAGACGGGTTCACCTGTTCCTAGATCTACCTTTACCATGTGGGGATAGCCGGAGGAAGCATCCAGGACAGCAAGGGCCCGGGAGTCCCGGGAAAAGGCCATGGTCCCTGTGCGCATGGGCATCTCCAGTGTATCCAGGGGGGCAAGAGAACCAGCTTCGAGTATTACGATGTCCTTTCTGCCGTAATTGGCAATGGCCACCAGGGAATCGTTCGGGGACACCTCAAGCCTGTATACCGGCCAGTCGCAGGGAAGGCTGGACGCAAGCTGCCAGCTGGCCGTCGATACCGACTCGATGTGCCATGGAGCCCCCTGGCTACCCAGATAGAGGTGTTCGTTGTCCCCCGACAGCTTCATGGTATAAATGGACGCAGTGGTTGTGTATACCTTTTCCACGGTGAGATCCACCGTGTTCACAGCATAAATGTCCAGACCGCTCTTCTCGGCGACATAGATGTGTTCACCGCCGGATGGAGCCGCCATGAGACCCGGCGAAAAGCGCACATACAGGGTATCACTTACATTGGGATTCACCATGGCTTTTGAGACATCCCTGTAGAAAATGCGGCTGTTTGCGGGTTCACTGACCCAGACGGTGTGGCTGACCGGGGCAAAAACGCAGTGAAAGGGCGAATCCCCGCAGTAGAAGTGCCCCTTAAGGCTGGAAGGGTATTCAGGATTCTCATATCCGGCGGTTCCAGCAGGGTTTACCGATTCGCAGCCGGTCATGGCCAGCAGCAGGATCAATCCGGAGAAAAATAGTCTTGTTTGCACGAACGCCCCTTATGATTATTAATGGCAATATACAAAAACAGCTTCTTAAGGGGATGAACAATATGAAACACTTCCTGATCTGCCTTCTGGCTCTTTCCCTCGAGGCATTTGCGGGGACAACCGGGAGAATAGCCGGGGTGGTCCGGGATTCTGCCGGTGATCCCCTTGCCGGAGCCACAGTAATGATCTCTGGCACGGAGTTCGGCACAATGACCGATTCCAACGGCGAGTATCTCATACACAACCTTTCACCGGGGGAATACACACTCCTTACCCGTATGGTGGGAAAGGCCGGGCAGACCATCGAGGGTGTTCAGGTGTCCGTGGACATGACCACAAGAGTGGACTTCGAGCTGGGGGACACAGCATCGGGAAGCACCGTGATCAACGTTACCGACCAGAGGGGACTGATAGTATTCGACGAGACCTCCTCTGTGAGCATTTTCGACGGCGATGACATAGAAGCCATGCCGGTGGCATCCATAAGGGATCTTCTGGCAATGAGTTCAGGTGGTGTCGCCGCTGGTCCGGACATGCACATGAGGGGCGGCCGCTCCGGCGAGGTGATCTATATGGTGGACGGCATTCCAATGAACGACCCGGCAACCAATCAGTTCACCATGAACATTCCCCTCTCCGCCGTGTCCGAGGTATCCATAACCACCGGCGGGTTCAGCGCCGAATACGGCGGAGCCCAGTCCGGTGTGGTGAACATCATAACCAGGGACGCAACCGACAGCTTCACGGCCTCGGTGAACGGAGGCGGAGGCGCTTACTCCGAATCCGGGGACGGTAGCGTAAATACCGTTCAGCATTCCATGTGGGAAAACCAGATCTACAGGGGTAACGCCGTCAGGCTGGAGGGTGCCCTGGGAGGCCCTATGTTCCTTCCCGGCAGTGGCGGATTCTTCCTTTCAGGATCATTCGACCGGAGCGGTTTCAACCATGCGGACAGCAGGGGCAACTGGGATAACAGCACCATTCAGAACACGGCTGGAACCGCCAGGCTGTCCTGGCTACCGGACCCTGGTACCAGGGTTACGGCAGGTTTCTATCTGTCCAACTCGGAAAAGGGATGGCGGGACTGGCTCTGGTCCCGTACGGTGGAGCACTATGTGGACGACGGCGACACCCTCTACTATTCAAGGGAGAATGACAGGGCCCTTCCGGTGAGGGAACAGAACAGGTTCTCACCGGGACTCTCATTGACCAGGACCCTGAACGAGCGGAGTTTCATCGATTTGAAGCTGAACTTCTTCCACACCGAAGAGAGCCACGGAATAACCGATTCCACCGGTGGTGTCATCGGGGAGGGCTTCACTGTGGAGGAATGGCTGGAATACCAGGCCCCCTCCAGATTCGAGGACCGTGACCATTTCTACAGAAGCGGCCATGTCGACTGGATACGCCACGAGTCCCTGACCGATGTTGTGACCGCAAGGGTGGACTACACCAGTCAGCTGGGTGCTTCCCACCAGCTCAAGACCGGCTATGAAGGCAGGTTCTTCGATTCAGAGGGATGGGACATCTATTCACCACCTGGCTATACCAGCACATACTCATCATGGAGCGGCTCACCCCGGTTCCACGGCCTTTACGTCCAGGACCGCATCGAATACACCGCCGGGCTTATAGCCAATCTGGGTTTTCGTCTGGATGTGATAGACCCCGATGCCGACGGTACAGGAGCAAAGTACAAACTGAGCCCCAGGCTTGGCGTTTCCTATCCCGTTTCAACAAGGAATGTCATCCGTGCCAGCTATGGTCACTACTACCAGGTTCCCGGGCTGAGCCTGATGTACTACTCCAGCCAGTCAAGCTCATCCTCATCGGGAGCCCCCCTTGCCGGCAACCCCGACCTGGAGCCGGAGGAAACGGTTTCCTGGGAGCTGGGGGTGAAGCACATGTTCGATCCCTTCACTGTAATGGAAGTCGTGGCTTACAACAAGGAAATTGCCGGTCTGGTCTCAACCGATCTGGTCGAAGAGACCGACGAATACTGGCAGTATGTGAACAGCGACGGGACCGGAACGGTATGGGGGGTCGAATTCGGCCTTCTCAGAAGGTCATCCCGCTATTTCTCCTTCGCCATCAACTATTCCTACAGCGTAGCGAAGGGGCGGGAATCCTCCCCCACCGAGAACTACTCCTACGGCTGGGGAAGCCAGTACCCCGTTCCCAACGACGATGTATACCTTGACTGGGATCAGAGACACACGGCAAACGGTTCAGCGGGGCTGATGGTGGAAAGGGGAGACCACCTGCTGGGCCAGAGTTGGCTGGAGGGTTTCGGGTTCCGGATGAACACCGGATTCGGCAGCGGAATCCCCTACGACAACGCCGGGCACGGGACCCATCCCTTCTTCAGGAATCAGAAACGCTACCCCTGGCGTATGAATACCGACCTCCGGGTTGAAAAGCGTTTCTGGTTCGCCGAAACCGCACTCAGTCTCTATATGGATGTCTACAACCTCTTTGGAAGGAGGAATGTGGACAGGATCTACGATGTGGGATGGTGGGAAGCGGATCAGGATGGCGACGGCGAACCGGATCACATAGCTGGAGGCTCCGCGGGAAACCCCAACGCCTTCTCCCCCGCCAGGCATCTCTTCTTCGGAGCTGAGATCAGATGGTAGACTGAGTTCGAACCTTGTCCGAGGACCTTATCATATCGATGGCCGCGGAAACGGAGGCCAGGACCTCCTCCGGCGCGGCTGCCCTTTTCAGGGTTCCACCGGAATTCCGGTCAAGGAAACTCTTCAGGGCGGTTATCTCCTCAGTCTTTCCCGCCCTTATAAGAATGGCCAGGGCATCGTGCATGACTTCCTCGTCTTCGAAGGGAATTCCCCTGCCATGCTGGAAAGGCGCCCGGAAGTGTTTTCTCACGTGGTCGTCGTCGTGGACCTTCATGAAGAAACGCATCAGGGATCTCCTGGCCTGGGGAAGGGTATGCATCAGCCTCAGCATGGCGGGAATGAGACCCCTGTCCGGCTGATCGGCCTTGGCCAGGATCTCGACGGATACAGTTACCACCTCGGGTGAGGGATCTCCTATCATATTGGAGGCATTCATTATAGCCTTTTTGCTGTCTACCTTCATAAGTGACAGAAGGGCGAGTCTTCTCACCCTGTCGTCGGAGTCGTCGCACAGGCGGTCGAGTATGGGCACCGACCGCTGGGACTGGAGATCACCCAGAAGGGCAACCAGATTCCGCATCATATACCAGTCCTGCTGGGAGAACCTTCCGGTTTCCATGGACCTCACCGACAGCCCCCCCCGTTCTATCTCGTCGATCCTCGAATGGAACATGAGGAGATACCCCGCCCCGAACCTGCGCAGGACCGAATAAGCCCTTGCCCGGATCTCCCTCTTTCGCTCCAGAAACAGGTCGGTGAGACGCATCCCCAGGTTTCTGAACATGACCTCACCGGTTATCTGCTCCGCGGCGTGGAACCTGTTCTCGTCGGATTCCATGAAGGCCTGGAGGATGACATCGGCGGCATCCGGTGTGTCGATCCTTCTGAAAGCCTCGGAAAGTCCTCTTCGAAGAGCGCTGGCGTGGGTGGGGCTTGGCACCGGAAGGATCCTGCAGTCTGCGATTATCTTCACAAGCTCCGCCGCGGTGGACAGCCGCCGTGAGGATATGAGCCGCTCGCACACCGAACCCATGAGGATAAGCGATGCGAACAGAGCATCGGAGGACACGGTTCCCGAATAGAGATTGCTGTTTACCTTGTCTATGATGTGCATCACAGTGTGGGACTTTCCCCTCTCAGCTCCTATGCACGCCAGCTGGTTCAGCTTGTCCACCCCGTCGAGGATCCTGTCGTGATCACCGCTGTCGAGGTCTTCCAGGTTCTTGTCGATGATCTTTCTCAGGGCTCCCCAGGCGAGGGTTTTCTGCAGCTCTCTGCTTACGAGGACCCCCTCCTCGAGAATGGTGGGGTCGAGGGTGGCAACGAAGTCAGCCAGCATCGAGCGGTATCTCCCTGATCCCGATGCTGACTCCTCGAGTATCCTGCTAAGGGCTTCACCAAGCTTGTCGTGGGGGATGTCGCGGATGGAGTCGCCCCTCTGAAGCCTGTCGATGAGCTCCTTGAAGACAAGGTCCTCAAGGGTGTTGTCCAGTGAACCGGTAACGGTTTCAGAAACAAGCTTGCCGTCCCGGGCCACCAGTGCGTAACGGAATTCATCGATGGTGACATTGGAAATGCCCCTGGTCCTGCACATTTCAACAAGCCCGCCCCTGTCCCGTATCTGGGCCGGTTTCCTGTTGACGAGATCGATGAAGGTGAACAGCTCCTCGGACTCGAGGGCCTCCTGGAAAGAAATGCTGTTGATACGCCTCTCGGTGAGATGGGCAAGGAAGTTCTGAACGGTTTTCGTTTTCGACTTCACCTTAACATTGTTAACCATCAGTTCCCCGCCGAGAATGGTTATCGCGACCATTCCGGCCTCGGTGTTCACGAAGGAGCGTAGAAGCTCGATGAATCCGTTCAGCGCCGGTGCTATTGAAGGGTGGTCGGGAGGATACATGCTTACTGTTCTCTGGAGCAGACTGAGCCTGGTTACAAGGTTCTGCGACATCCTGGCCAGGGCAAGGGGAGAAAGGGAATCGGAACCTGTTTTCACATAGGCCCGGATATTCGCCCCGGATACCAGCCTTTCCCTGCTGTCGAGATCTATCCTGTAGTTCCAGGAGCGGTCCTTCTGCCTTGTGAAATCGAGCTCCTCCAGGACCTCCTCTATCTTGTTCCAGATGCTCCTCGGCCAGCCGGATGAATCGGTTGTGAGGATCTGGGAGCCGGGATCCTCTTCGGAACACAGAGGCCCCAGCAGAGAAGAACCGCTCACAGCGGTGGAACCCCCGGCGTCCTGCCATGCAAGACAGGCCACCTCAAGAAGGATCGAGGCCCTGGCGAGGAAATTGGTCCTTCCGTCTGCCTTGAGAACGCTAACGGTTTCCCAGAGCCTTACCAGCCCCTCGGAAAGGGGAGCTGTCTCACTGAGTAGCTGTTCATAGGTAAGGCCGGATATCTTGTCAGCGAAGGAAGAGGGATTCATTATGGTGAAGAACACAAGGGAATTGGCCGGGGATAGCACGGCATTTTTATCTATTGCAATCAATAATTCTACTGCGCTATGCCCTTCAGGCATTTTATTAACTAATTCATCAATACGCAAGTCATAATCCGGGGCAGAAGCAACTGCATTAATAATCTTTTGGGTATTGATTTCCATAATCTCCCCTCCGGAACAATTCACGATGTATGTATAACATTTTTCCCGAAACTTGACAATCAGGATAATTTTGCAATCTTATTGGTGCCGCGGGAGCGGAAGGGAGCTGGTGTTCCTCTCGGACTTCAAATCCGACGTCGGGTGCTAGAACCACCCTGGGTGGGTTCGATTCCCACACGTTCCCGCCAGTAATTTCGCACAGCGAAATTACTGGCGGGGGTTGTGCTGACGCGCAACTACCCGGCGAGGTAATCAAATAAAGAAACATCTGCGAAATCACTGGCGGGGGTTGTGCTGACGCGCAACTGCCCGGCTAGGTAATCAAATAAAGAAACATCTGCGAAATCACTGGCGGGGGTTGTGCTGACGCGCAACTGCCCGGCTAGGTATTCACAAAAAAACAAGAAGCTTCGCCAAAATTGGCGGGGGTTGTGCTGTCGCGCAACTGCCCGGCCAGGTTATCAAAAAAACATCTGTGAGATCACTGGCAGACCTTGCATCACACCCCGGGACTTGACTGCTTTCCCTGAAGGTGTATGGTTGACCGGTCAACCTTGTGAAGGGATTGAATGAACAGCAGATCCATTGGTTTTCTTAACGGGGTTATTCACCGTGGGGCGCACAGATACTTCGAGCAGGAACTCAGGGGACTGGGGCTCCACAGGGGAATGATACACATCCTCAAAGAACTGTCCCGCCGGGACGGCATCACCCAGCAGGAGCTGTGTGAAAGCCTGTCGGTGGATAAGGCCAATGTTACCAGGATACTGGGGAGGATGGAAACCGCCGGTCTTGTAACAAGGACCGTCTCCAGCAACGACGGCAGGGCAAAAAGTATACATCTCACCGCTGAGGGAAGGGCGGTTCTCATCCCCCTGGATGCCCTTCTGCAGAAGTGGAACGGTATACTCACCCGCAACATGAACGATGAGGAGATAAACACTCTCAAAAGCCTTCTTCTGCGCAGCATCTCGGGAATTGAGCAGTACCTTTCGGAAACCGGTCCCAGATGAACGAAAGGCTGGCGGACCCCAATGTGAAGCGTCTGCTTCTGAAACTCTCCCTCCCCTCTGTTACCGGAATGTTCGTCATAGCCCTTTACAACCTGGTGGACACCATATTCGTCGGCAGGGGTGTGGGAACAATGGCCATCGCAGGGCTTTCCATAGTGTTCCCCCTGCAGATGATCGTCATGTCCGTGGGAATGCTCTTCGGCATTGGCGGAGCCTCTGTTATCTCCAGGGCCCTGGGAGCAGGGATGCACCAAAGGGCGGAGAGGGCATATGGCAACATCGCCGTTGCAGCAATACTCTCGGGAATCGGGCTAAGCATAATCGGACTGGTTTTCTCCGACGGGATACTGTCCCTGTTCGGCGCCTCTCCGGAGATCATGCCCTACGCCTCAGATTACTACGGGATCATTATCTTCGCCTCTCCCCTCTTCGTTATGGCCATGACCGGGAACAACGTTCTCAGGTCGGTGGGCATGGCAAGGTCCGCCATGACCACCATGATAACAGGGGCAATAGCCAACATCATACTGGACGCGGTGTTCATATTCGGCTTCAAAATGGGTATACAGGGGGCGGCCCTGGCCACGGTTATAGCCCAGTCCATATCAGTGGTCTACCAGTTCAGCGAACTCCGCCCGGGAAAGAGCGGTCTCTCCCTGAACCGGAGGACCCTGCGTCCGGATATCGGTCTGCTCCGGGAGGTTGCCGCGGTGGGCTTCTCCTCCTTCTTCAGGAATGTCGCCGCCAGTTTCGTTTTCATTCTGGTGAACAACAAACTCCTCGTTCACGGCTCTGAGATCTCCATTGCCGCCTATGGAATAACCGTGCGGCTGGCCAGATTCCTCATTCTTCCCCTTATAGGGATAGCACAGGGTCTGCAGCCCATCGTTGGCTACAACTGGGGAGCGGGAAAGCCGGAGAAAGCCAGGGAGGCAAGCGCCACGGCCCTTCTGTGGGCCAGCGGCATTTCAATCACGGGATTCGCTGCGGTGCAGCTGTTCCCGGACCAGTTCATCGGTCTGTTCACCGGTGACCCGGAACTCCTCGTCGCCGGGAGGGAATCCCTTCGAATACTGATGATGGGGCTTTGGGCGCTGGGTTTTCACTTCGTGGGAACAAGCATATTCCAGGCTCTGGGCAAGGCGGGAAAGGCTATGCTGCTGTCGTTGTCCCGGGAGGTGCTCTTCCTGATCCCCCTGCTTCTGGTGCTTCCGACGGTCATGGGTCTGGACGGCGTGTGGATATCGGTTCCCATCGCCGACTTCAGCGCCTTCGCCCTGACATTCTTCATGGTTCTCCGTGAAAGGAGGATCAGTCTGGCCGAGGGACGCTCCCGGGGGATGATACATGGTCAAGGATCAGCTGGGCCATAGTGTAGCCGAACACCCCGGGAAGGGTTATCAGGCTGGGAAGGGTGTTCCTGGTCCTGCCCCCTTCAAGCCTGGGCTCATCGTCGGGGGGCAGATGTTCCATCGGCTCCTCGGTTGACCAGACACAGGTTATCCCCCCGGTTACCCCCCGCCTGCGAAGATACTTCCTGACCATCCGGGCAAGGGGGCACCCTGCGGTATTCTCAATTCCCCCGGTCCTTACCTTCGTTATGTCCCTTCTGCCTGCGGCACCCATGCTGCTGAACACGGCAAGCCCGTTGTTCACGCAATGGGAAAGAAGGTCGGTCTTGGGGTTGAGGCTGTCTATGGCATCCGCCACGGCGGAAACACCCCGGGGTATCAATCCCTCAGAAAGGCTGTCGGCCCGTATGAAAACATTGGAAAGAACTATATCCGTGTCAGGGCACTGCTCACTCAGCACACCGGCGAAACACTCCGTTTTGGGCCTGCCCGTCATTCGGGGATGGAGCAGGGGATTCCTGTTCAGACTGGATTCGGTGACGATATCGAAATCGATGAGGTGGAGCCGGGCCACCCCGGAACGGGCCAGGGCAATGGCGCAGTGGCTGCCCACTCCGCCCAGACCCGCAACGGCAACCGAAGCGCCTCGGATCCTGCTGAAGCCCCCGGCGCCGTAGAAGTCCCGTACCCGCTGAAATCGCTTATCCATTGCCCTCGCCAAAAAGCATGAGTGAGTTCGCAAGGGCGCACTCCGCAGTTTTCTCCAGGGGTTCATTCCTTATTGCGGACATTTCCCTGAGGACCACGGCGGCGTGGGCGGGTTCCGATTCCCCTGCGGGTACACCCTGGAGTCCGATGGAGGGAGAGTCGGTTTCAATGAGGAACCGGCCGGAAGGCACCGCAACTGCGCTTGCCCTTGCTTTACGGGCGTTGCCCCTGGTCACAGCGCCTCCGAAGGATATGAACAGACCGAGGGAAAGGAACCTCTCCATGAGCCCGGGATCCCGGGACCAGGCGTGAACGGTCCCGCGGACGGGGTGAAGGGCGAGGAGATCCAGCAGCTCCTGGAAGGCGCCCCTGCAGTGGAGTATTACAGGAACATCCATTTTCCCGGCCAGGACAAGCTGACTCTTAAGAACCTCAAGCTGCTTCACAGCCGCGGTGTCGCACTTCCAGTCCAGCCCTATCTCGCCGATGGCGCAGGCTCCCAGTGAAAGCATGGCCTCCCTCAGCCGGGATACCTCCAGACCCTCGCCGGCCCACCAGGGGTGAACACCGAGGGCTATGGAAACACCGGGGATCCCCGTCAGGGCGCCGCAGTTATCCCAGCTCTCCCTGGAAACCCCGGGAACGAGTATCCTGGTCACGCCGGCCCTGGCCGCCCCTGCCGCCACTGCCCCGGGATCTGTGGAAAGGGGCTCCATGAACAGGTGACAGTGTGTATCGAAGATCTCCGCCATGATCAGTAGGTGAGGGTTCTCTTCTTGAATCCGTAGCCCATGACATCGTAGGCGTCGTGGAGGACCATGAAGGCGTCGGGGTCTATCTCGGAGACCAGACGCTGAAGAACGGATACCTGTCTCCTGTGGATGCACACATAGATAACATCCTGACTGTTCCTCCTGTAGCCCCCTTCAGCCTTGAGGAAGGTAACACCCCGGTTCAGTGTCCTGAATATGGCGTCGCGGACATCATCCGGACGGGAGGTTATGATGACACAGGCCTTCACATAGGGCATGCCCTCGGCGGAAAGGTCGGTCATTCTGGTGCTGAGGAAAAGGTTCAGATATGCCCATATCATCAGCTTGGGATCACCGAACACCGAGGCAACGAGAAGGATTATCAGGCTTTCAACCATCCAGTATCCGGCGCTTATGCTGACTCCGGTGTACTTCTTGAGAATGGCAACGGGTATGTCGGTTCCGCCGGTGGAGCCCCTGAACTTGAAGATAAGCCCGAGGCCCACACCCAGCAGGGTGGAGCCGGCTATGGAGGCCAGAAGGATGTCCATCTCGGAAGAGCCGCTGAGAAGGAAGGCCAGCCTGGGCATCTCCCCCGGGGCGGCCACATTGAAGATGTGGCTGGAGGCACCTGGAACGATCTTGAGATGAGAGGGGTCGAAGACCCAGCACATGGTGTTGGAGAGGAACATCCCCACGAAACTCCTTATGCCGAACTGCTTCCCAACGAAAACATAGCCCACAACGAAAAGGGGGATATTGAAGCCGAACATCCAGAGACTTTCGGAAACCCCGGTAAAATGATAAAGGATCTGGGCCAGCCCGCCGACCCCGCCCGGGGAGATCCTGAAGGGGAACAGGAACCAGGAATAGGCCACGCCGAAGAGGATGGCTCCGGCAAGAATCCCCAGATAGTCCCTGGTCTGATAGCCCGCTCTCAACTTCATCGGAAAACGTTCCTTTCGGATTGGACAGGTGTTAACGCTACCCCGGAAGGGTATGTTTACGCTGCCTTGTAGAAGCCTTCGGACCCTATTCCCACTCAATGGTCCCGGGAGGCTTCGAGCTTATGTCGTAAACAATCCTGCTCACGCCTTTTACCCGGTTGACAATTCTGCTGGAGACCGCGGCCATGTGGTCGGGATCCATTCTGTACCAGTCCGCCGTCATGCCGTCGCGGCTTGTTACCGCCCTGAGGGCCACCACGCGGTCGTATGTTCTCTCATCCCCCATTACACCCACTGTCCTTATGGGCAGAAGGACGCTGAAGGCCTGCCAGATCTCGTGGTAGAGACCCTTCTCCAGAAGATATTCTATGAACACGCTGTCCACTTTCTGAAGCAGGTCTCTGTCCTCTCTGGTAACGGGGCCGAGTATCCGTACCGCAAGGCCCGGACCGGGGAAGGGATGCCTGGAGACCATTTCCCCGGGCAGCCCAAGGGTCCTGCCCAGTTCGCGGACCTCGTCCTTGAATAGCTCGCGAAGGGGTTCGAGGAGCTGAAGGTTCAGCCTCTCCGGAAGGCCGCCCACATTGTGATGGCTCTTTATGGTGGCGCTGGGGCCCTTGAAACTGACGCTTTCTATAACATCGGGATACAGCGTTCCCTGGGCGAGGTGGGTCACCCCCGGGATGGACTTCGCCGCCTCTTCGAAGAGTTCGATGAACACCCTGCCGATTATCTTCCGCTTCGTCTCCGGATCGGAGACGCCGCTGAGTTCATTCAGGAACCTATCTTCGCCCTCCACCACCACGAGGTCCATTCCGAAATGGTCCCGGAAGGTCCTGACGACCTGTTCCCTCTCACCGGCCCGGAGAAGGCCGTTGTCCACGAAAATGGGTACGAACCTGTCAGGGACCGCGGAGTGAAGAAGGGCAGCCACGACAGAGGAGTCCACGCCGCCGGAGAGGCCCAGAATGACCCTGCCGCCCCCCTCGAGCAGCTCCCGGATGTGCTGAACCGCCCTGTGGTGGAAGAGATTCATGTCCCAGTTGGCCTGAAGACCGGCGATCCGGAAAAGGAAGTTCGCAAGCAGCGCCGTTCCGAACACGGTGTGATTCACCTCGGGGTGGAACTGAACACCGTACCTGCCCATTTCCCGGTTCTCCATAGCGGCGATGGGAAGGAGATCCGTGGAGGCGGTAACGGAGTAGCCGGGAGGTACTTCAGTGACCCTGTCCCCGTGGCTCATCCATGCCTGGAGACCGGTTCCAATGGAGTGGAAAAGGGGGCTTTCCTGATGGTTCAGAAGGGCAGGACCGTATTCCCTGTGATGCCCGCCCTCGACCCTTCCGCCGCAGCAGTGGGCCAGAAGCTGCATTCCATAGCATATGCCCAGAACGGGAAGAGCGGTCTTGAAGACCTCGGGGGGAGGCATGGGACCGGCCTCGTCGTATACGCTGAAGGGGCTTCCGGCCAGAATCACCGCACCGGGTGAAAGCTGTTCCACATCGGCCCACCGGCAGTTTCCCGGGAGCATCTCGCAGTATACGCCAAGCTCCCTTACCCTGCGGGCTATCAGCTGGGTGTACTGGCTACCGAAATCGAGTATGGCAACGCCGCCTTTTATCATGTCTGCTCCCCGGTGATGGTCTGATCGTTTACGGGTGGAACAACCGGATAGTCGCCGGTGAAACACGCCGTGCAGTAATCCCCGGGCTCATGGGCGGAAACACAGCTGAGCATCCCTTCGGTTGAAAGGTAGCCAAGGCTGTCGAGGTCGAGGATCCCTTTGATTTCTTCAACTGAGAATCTGTTGGCAATAAGGGTTCTCTCTTCGGGAAAATCTATGCCGAAGTAGCAGGCGAACCTGTGGGGAGGGCAGCTTATCCTCATGTGAACCTCCGCCGCCCCGGCCTCCCGGAGAGCCTTTATCCTGGCCTTGCTGGTGGTTCCACGGACAATGCTGTCCTCCACCACGCAGACCCGCTTGCCCATTATGGCCTCGGGTATGGGCTGCAGCTTGCGCATGACCATTGCCGCCCTGGTGGCCTGGGCGGGATCGATGAATGTCCTGCCTACATAGTGGTTCCTTGTGAAGCCCATGTCCAGCGGAATTCCCAGCTCCCTGGCGAAACCCATGGCGGCGAACATCCCGCTGTCCGGCACCGGCATCACCATGTCGCAGATGGCCGGATGTTCCCGGGCGAGCTGTCTTCCCATTTTAATACGGACCTCGTAAACGCTGTCGCCGAAGACATAGCTCCCCGGCCTGGCGAAGTAGACATGCTCGAAGATGCAGTGGGCCCTCTTCCTTGAACTCCTGAAAAGGAACCCCTGTTCGCCGCCCTCGGAGATCCTTACCGGAGAGGCGTTCCTGTCGGCTCCCGCGGGAAAGAAAAGTATTTCCCCGGGCTCTATCTCCCGGACATATTCGGCATCGGTCACCGGGAAGGCCAGTGTTTCGCTGGCCACTATCCAGCCGCCTGAGGATATCTTTCCCAGGCTGAGGGGTCTGAAGCCCATGGGGTCCCTCACCACATACATTCCCGTTGGCACCAGAAGCAGAAGACAGAACGCCCCCTCGAGCTTCGAGATGGCTGTCAGCAGGCATTTCTCTATGTTGTAGTCGTTGTCTTCGAGTTCCCTGCTCATGAGATGCAGTACTATTTCCGTATCGGTGTTGGTCTGAAAGATGTGACCCTTTTTCTGGAGGGCCCTCCTTATCACCGAGGCGTTGCTTATTGTGCCGTTGTGGGCAATGGCAACGGGTATGTCCCCCATTGAAACCCTTATGGGCTGGGCGTTAAGGACTGAAGAGCCTCCGAAGGTGCCGTACCTGACATGGCCTATTCCGCAGAGGATGTCATTCGTCATCATGTCCGGGGGAAAATCGTTCATGAGGTCCTGTACCAGCCCCCGGCGCTTGTGGAGCTTAATGGCCCCCCCTTTGTGGAGGGTGGCAATCCCGGCGGCTTCCTGCCCCCTGTGCTGCTGGGCGAAAAGGCCCTCGGCAACAAGGGCGGAAACCGAATCGGAAGCCCCGGTAACTCCGCACAGTCCGCAGTATTCGCCTATTTCGTTCATCTGTTCCTCTTCTGGAAGGCAGCCTCAATGAATGCGCAGAAGAGGGGATGGGGATCAAGGGGTCTGCTTCTGAATTCGGGATGGTACTGGACCGCGGTGAACCATGGGTGATCGTGCCGCTCGACAACCTCCACCAGCCCTCCGTCCGGGGAGAGACCGGCAAGGAAAAGACCTGATTCACGGAGCTTTTCCCTGTAATCGTTGTTGAACTCGAAACGGTGACGGTGTCTCTCCTCAACGGTATCGGTGCCGTAGGCAGCCGCCGCCCGTGAACCGGGCTGAAGGACACAGGGAAAGGCGCCAAGACGCATGGTCCCTCCTTTGTTCACCACCTTTTTCTGCTGGTCCATGAGGGAGATCACGGGGTGGGGCGTATCCGGATCGAATTCGTAGCTGTTCGCCCCTTCGAGACCGGCCAGATTCCTTGCGGTCTCTATCACCACGCACTGCATGCCGAGGCAGATGCCAAGGAAGGGGACCCTGTTCTCCCGGGCGTACCTAACCGCTTCCACCTTGCCCTCAAGACCACGGTAGCCGAACCCGCCGGGGACGAGTATGCCATCAACATCCCCAAGGAGCTCCGAGGGGGGCGAATTCTGGAGGTCTTCGGATTCTATGCACTTCAGGCTGAGGTCGAGACCGTTCTTCACCGCGCCGTGGGTCAGGGCTTCGAAAATGCTTTTGTAGGCATCCCTGAGCCCCATGTATTTCCCCACCACGGCTATCTTCACCCTGCCTGAAACCGGGTTCACCGCCCTGCCCACCATGGCGTTCCAGTCGTCGAGGTCAAGCTGGTTCTCGGGGAGGCAGAGCTTTCTGAGTATCAGTGAGTCCAGCCCCTGCTTCGCAAGCTCGATGGGCACCTCGTAGATGGAATTCTTTACATCCTTTTCCTCTATGACCGCGGCACGGGGCACATTGCAGAACAGCGCCACCTTATTGAAGTGTTCGTCTTCCATGGGCACTTCGGTCCTGCATATCAGAACATCGGGAATGATGCCTATCGAACGCATGATGCTGGCGGACTGCTGGGCGGGTTTTGTTTTCAGTTCCCCTGAAGCGCTCAGATAGGGAAGAAGGGTGAGATGCAGAAAAAGGGCGTTCTCGGGGCCGAGGTCTACCCGAAGCTGCCTGAGGGCCTCAAGGAAGGGGCTTGATTCTATGTCCCCGGCGGTGCCGCCAATCTCGGTTATGATGATGTCCGCCCCGGTGGTCCTGCAGCCCAGGACCGCCTTCTTTATCTCGTCGGTGACATGGGGCACTACCTGAACGGTCTTCCCGAGATAGCCGCCCTGTCTTTCACGCTGTATCACCGATGAGTATATGCGGCCGGTGGTGTAATTGCTCTGTCTGGTGCAGGTTATCCCGGCAAACCTCTCGTAGTGGCCAAGGTCGAGGTCGGTCTCGGCGCCGTCGCTGGTAACGAACACCTCTCCGTGCTGGTACGGGGACATGGTCCCGGGATCCACATTGAGGTAGGGGTCAAGCTTCTGAAGGAATACGGAATAACCCCTTTGCTTCAGCAGCAGGGCCACTGACGCGGCGGTGATACCCTTGCCAAGGGAGGACACGACCCCCCCGGTGATGAACAGATGTTTCGCTTGATCGGCCATGTTCGCTCTTCCTCCCCGACTGAAAGGGTCAACACCAAAGCGGGAATATAAGAAAACGAAGCCGGGGAAAATTCACATTTCCGAAATTTCCCTGATGGACAGGAACAGGTCCACCAGTTCCGGATCGAACTGGGCGCCCCTCTGGAGTTCCAGCTCCCTTCGCGCCTCCGCCGGTTCCATCGAAGGGCGATAGGGTCTTTCGGTTATCATTGCGCTGAAGGCGTCGCACACCGCCAGTATCCTTCCAAGGAGGGGAATGCCGGATCCGCTGAGGCCGTCGGGGTAGCCCTTGCCGTCGAACCTTTCATGGTGTGTCCTCACAGCGGCAACCACATCCTGGAGATTAGGAATGGGGCTCAGTATCTCGGCGCTCTTCTCCGAGTGGGTCTTCATTATGCCGTACTCGCCCGGTGTAAGGAGTTCCTCTTTGAGAAGGATCTTCTCGGGGACGCCGATCTTGCCGATGTCATGGAGCTCACCGGCGATGCGTACAGTGCGTATGTTCTTGCCGTCGAGACCCATCCTTTCGGCCAGGGCCACAGCGAACCTGGCAACCTGCCGGGAGTGTTCCAGGGTGTAGCCGTCCCTGGCCCCCACCGCCGCCGCAAACCCGTCAACCGCCGAGAGGAAGAGCTCGTTGCTCCTCTCTATCTCCTCGAGATAGCTCTTGAGAAGCCGGCTGTAGGAATCGGATATCACGAAGGAGGAGACAAGGGCCTCCTGGAGCTGATCCCGGGTAAAGGGCTTGTGGATCACATGCTGAACCCCCTGGGACATGGCGTACTTCACGGCATCGGAGGTGATGTAGCCGGAGATGAGTATGAAGGGAGAGATTATTCGCTTGTTCCTGCACCACCTCAGAAGGTCTATGCCGCTGGCTCCGCCGGGCATGGCGATATCGCTGAGTATCACATCCACATCGAAGTTGCCCAGGCTCTGCTTCGCGGAACTCACCGAATCGGTTGATATAACGTTCACGCCTAGTTCAGAAAGGTATACCCGCAGAATGTCCCTTATGGCGGGCTCGTCGTCCACCACAAGAACCGTTTTCCCGATGAGTATGTCCGGAGGAACACCGCTGGTTATCATTTTCACTCCCTGTGCGCAATAATATAGAAGAAGACAAAGGTATGAGAAATCCAGGGGGATTCTCTTTAACCTGAGCTGATATCCGCCAGGGCCTCCCTTACCAGTTTCATCTCAGATAGGGAGAATCCGCCACCTGTGTCCCTGAAGGAGCCGTGGATCCACGAGCAGCCTGTGTGCTTCACAAGGGCGGCGGCGTTCCCGGAGTTTATTCCGGAACCGGGGAGGATGTCCGGCCGCCCCGGGCTGGAAAGGACAAGCTCCCTGATAACATCCCTGCCCTCCCAGGCGGTGGCCTTACCCCCTGCGGTGAGTATCCTTTTCACGCCGAGGTCGGCGAGTAATGAGGCGGCGGCGATCTTGTCGGGGACGAGGTCGAAGGCCATATGGAAAACTGTATCCGCCCCTCCGGTGATGCGGAGCATCTCCCCGGTGAACTCTCCGTCGATCTCCAGTTCCGGTGTAAGCGAACCGAATACCACGCCTGCGGCCCCCATGGAAAGGCAGTTCTCCGCGTCAAAGAGCATGGCCCTCCGGTCAGCGGGGGAGTATATGAAACCTCCCGAACGGGGTCTTATCATTACCAGAACGGGGATGGTCACCCGCCGGATCACGCCGGATATCACCCCGGAGGATGGCGTGAGTCCACCGGTCTCAAGGGAGCTGTTCAGTTCGATCCGGGAAGCACCGGCCCTCCAGGCGGCTACGGAATCATCTATGGACCCGGTGCAGACCTCTATCTTCGTCAACGGGGCACCGCTCCACGGGGTCTGAAATGCTTCTCGAGGAAAATACCCGCGGTTACAAGGACAAGGCCCATCACCGTGGAGGGAGCTATCCCCTCCCCCACCACGATGGAGATCGGGATAAGGGCAAGGAAGGGAGTGAGGAAGATCAGCCCTCCCACCATGGCCGCCGAGGCGGCCCTCTTAAGTGCGGTATTCCACAGTATGAAGGTTATCCCCATTTCGAAGGCCCCGATGTAGAAAAGCCATGGCAGGGCGGGGGTCCTGGGTATGAAGCTCTCTCCGGTGACAAGGCCGTAGATGCCCAGGTAGGCAGTTCCGAAGAGGAAACACACAAGAAGGACAGCATTGGTGTCCCCGGTGCTTCTGGTGTTCAGAAGCCAGTAAACAGCCCAGACGACGGTGCTGAGAAGGGCCAGAAGGAGCGGAGGCCATGAGATGGAGAGCGACCCCCTGCCGTAGAGGGCCATGAAGACCACCCCTGAGAAACTGAGAAGTATTCCGCAGACACCTCCGGGGGTAAGCCTCTGGCCCAGCAGGGGCACCGCCAGAACGACAAGGACCACCGGCCAGAGATAATTCACCACCATGGCTATCTGGGCCGGGAGCCCGTTGTAGGCGTTAAGAAGCACCAGGTAGTACACAAAGGGATTGAGGAGCCCGAAGAGAGCCCCCCGCCGGATGTCACCGCGACCCAGTCGCCTGCCCCTTGCGAGCAGCGAAACAAGAAGGACCGCAGCGGAGATCAGGGACCCGGCGAAAACAGTGAACCAGGGTGTATGGTACTCCAGGGCCATTTTGAAGGCAGTTGCCGCCCAGGACCAGAAAAGCACCGAGGCAAGGGCCAGGAGCAAAGCCCCTCTGTCAGATCCTGTGTCAGTTGATGCCATTTCCACACCCCCGGTTAACCGGCAACATACGGTGTTTTTTTTGCCGGAACCAGAATGGGGGTACATCCGGCGGATGGCACCGGGGGAGCAAAGGGCTATCTCTATTCCGGGTGAATTTTCTATTTGGTTGCGAATTAAGGGGATATGTCAATATGTGGTAATTCGGCAGGCCAGCGACACAACATATTGTGGTTAGCGCCTTGCACCGGAGAAGGCACTTCGTTATTGTCGCCCCATAAGGAAGAGAATCGATCTGATGCTTCGTAAGGCGGGAGGGGGACGAATCGCTATATGGACTGGCTGGTAAGAAAACGAGACGGCAAGGTAGTTTCCTACAGAAAATCCAGGATAGAAAACGCCATAGACAGAGCTCTGAAGGCTTCCGACACCTCCGGTTCCAGCCGGGAAATGGCAGACCAGGTCGAAGCCGCACTCTACATGAACTTCTTCAAACCAGGTTCTATCCCCACGATAGAGCAGATCCAGGATTTCATAGAGGAAACCCTGGTTCTAAGGAAGCTGACCTCCGCCGCCAGACAGTTCATCCTCTACAGGGAAAAGCGCAACGAGGTCCGGGAGGTAACCGCCATCTTCCAGGGAATGGACTCCCTGGTCACCGATTACATAGGGAAGCAGGACTGGAGGGTTAACGAGAATTCCAACATGAACTACAGCCTCCAGGGGCTCAATTTCTACCTCTCCAGCTCCATCACCGCCCGGTACTGGCTGTCAAAGATTTACACCCCCCGGATAAAGGAATACCAGGACAACGGAGACATGCACATCCATGACCTGGGAATACTGGGCCCCTACTGCGTGGGCTGGGACCTCATGGAGCTTCTCAAGGGGGGCTTCCTGGGGGCCAGGGGCAAAATAGAGTCGAAGCCCGCTTCTCACCTCAGAACGGCCCTGGGGCAGGTGGTGAACTACTTCTACACCCTCCAGGGCGAAGCCGCCGGAGCCCAGGCCTTCAGCAACTTCGACACCCTTCTCGCCCCATTCATCAGGTACGACGGCCTCTCATACGACAGCATAAAGCAGTGCCTCCAGGAGTTCCTCTTCAATGTAAACATCCCCACAAGGGTGGGTTTCCAGACCCCCTTCACCAACATCACCATGGACCTGAAGGTGCCATCCACCCACCGGGATCTCCATGTGATAATAGGTGGCGAGGAAAGGGAGGAGACCTACTCCTGTTTCCAGCACGAAATGAACCTCTTCAACAGGGCGTTCTGCGAACTGATGATGGCCGGCGACTCCAAGGGACGGATCTTTACCTTCCCCATCCCCACCTACAACCTCACCTCAGAGTTCGACTGGGAGGACGACGAGCTCCAGCCCCTCTGGGAAATGACAGGCAAGTACGGCATCCCCTACTTCAGCAATTTCGTAAACTCCGACATGAGCCCGGAGGACGCAAGGTCCATGTGCTGCCGTCTCCGCCTCGACAACCGTGAACTCAAGGCAAGGGGAGGCGGCCTCTTCGGCTCCAACCCCCTCACCGGCTCCATAGGCGTGGTCACTGTGAACATCCCCCGCATCGCCCTGGTGACCGGGGGGGACCGCGACGCCTTCTTCCAGAGGCTCAGTTCGGTGATGGAGGCCGCAAGGGAATCCCTTGAGCTGAAGAGGAGCTTCGTGGAAGAGCTCACCGACAGGGGGCTCTATCCCTACACCAGATACTACCTCAGGCATGTGCGGGAAGAGGCCGGTGCCTTCTGGGCAAATCACTTCAGCACCATCGGTCTCATCGGCATGAATGAGGGCGCCATGAACTTCATGGGAAAGGGCATCGCCACACCCGAGGGAAGGCAGTGGTCCATCGAGGTGCTTGAGTTCATGAGGAAAAAGCTGACGGAATTCCAGGTTGAAACAGGTCACCTCTACAACCTCGAGGCCTCCCCCGCCGAGGGGGCAAGCTACCGCCTTGCGAACAAAGACAGGCAGGAGTTCGAGGACGCCGCCCATCAGGGTCTTTCCAACCCCTATTACACCAACTCGGTACACCTTCCCGTGAGCACTCCCATGGATGTATTCAGCCTTCTGAAGCACCAGGACGATCTTCAGACCATGTTCACCGGTGGAACCGTGGTCCATGTCTTCATAGGTGAAGCCCTGAACGACTGGAAAATGGTGAGAAAGCTGGTCAGGAAGATAGTGACCAACTTCAGGCTCCCGTACTTCAGCCTCACCCCCACCTTCAGTATCTGCCCCGTTCACGGCTATATACCCGGGGAACACTTCCAGTGCCCCTATCCCCACACCGACCAGGAAATAGAGGCCTTCGGAGAGCTTGTGGAAATAGAGAAAGACCTTCCCGAGGGAAGCTACCGGGAAATTGAGAACACAGGGGAAGAGGAGAACACCCTTTTCCTTAGCATAGAAAAGGTGGACATAAGATGAGTGAGAAAACGAGAACGGTTAAGGCTGTAAAGGCAGAGGTCTATTCAAGGGTGGTCGGCTACTACAGGCCGGTGCAGGACTGGAACAGGGGCAAGAAGGAGGAATTCTCCCAGAGACATTATGTGAACCTGGACAAGGCCGGGGACTGACCCTTGATAAGAACCCTTCAGGGCACCAGCCTCATCGACTATCCCGGAAAGATATCATCGGTACTCTTCTCAGCGGGATGCAACTACTCCTGCCCCTTCTGCCACAACCCCGAACTGGTTAACATAGACCTTCTCGACGGCCAGTACAGCATGACCCACACTCAGATAATAGAGGAGCTTATTCAGAGGGAGGGTTTCATAGACGCCGTGGTGCTCACCGGGGGCGAGCCCCTTCTTCACAGGGAGAACATCGAGCTTCTGAGAAGGATAAAGGGGGAAACCCCCTTCTCGGTCAAGCTGGACACGAACGGCTCCTTCCCGGACAGGCTGGGGGAGGCCCTTCCCTTCATCGACTTCGTGGCAATGGACCTCAAGGCCAGCCCGGACAAGTACATTTTCGCCACCGGAGGCAGGGGAAGCTTCGGGCAGGTAAGGGAGAGCGCGGACCTTCTCATGGATCAGGATGCGGTGGACTACGAGTTCAGGACCACCATGGTTCCCGGTGTGATAAACGCCGAAGATGTGCTGCTTCTGCTTGACCAGTTCGCCCCGAAGAAGGTCAGGAGGTATGCCCTGCAGCGCTTCCGATCAGAGAAGACCCTCTCCGCTGAACTCAGGGGCATGCCGTCTTATCCCTCGGGCTATCTTGAGCAGCTTGCCGGGGAAATGGTTTCAAGGGTGGATGATATTCAGCTCCGGGTCTGACCCATCTCTATCAGCACCGAATCCCCGGGGTCCACATCCTTCAGGGTCCCCACAAGGCCCCTTACCGTTCCCTCCAGCATTTTCGCGGGGAACCCGGACAGTGGAACCTCCCTGCCGCCGCAGATCAGTCTTGTCCCCTCCCTAGGGGTCTCGCAGCAGCCCTTGTCACAAAGATCGCCGGTGAGCCTCTGGTACACCTCGGAGACCATGGCCGCCGCAACGGCGGTGACCCTTGCGGAGAAAGTGCCCTGGGAAAGGGCCGATGTATGGTCCCCCACCACGGAGAGGGAACCGGTTCTCAGTGTAGTTATCCTGCAGTGGGTTCCGGTGCCCGCCACTCCGGAGCAGGCCACCATGGGTCTGTCTGGATGAAGGGCGGACCACTCCTCGATGAGCATTGCCTTGGCCTCGGAGTCGTCGAATGCCTCCATGAGAACGTCGCATTGGCCGAAAACCTCCGCCACGTTTTCCGGTGATATCCTCAGGGAATGGATACTGGACCTCAAACCGGGGTTGATACGCCGGAGGTTCACCTGGAGGGCCTTTGACTTTGAAATCCCTATCTGGTCCGCGAAGAAGAACTGCCTGTTGAGGTTGCCGGGCTCCACCCTGTCGAAATCGGCCAGCACCAGATCGGTGGCCCCGGAACGAACCAGCATCCCGGCGGCGTTGGATCCTATTCCTCCGCAGCCGGCTATTCCGATCCGGACCCCGGCAAAGGTGTCCGCCATTCCCGGCGGACAGCAGCTGAAAATACTCACGGTCAACCTCCTCAGATGTAGCCCAGGTTCCTCAGGGCATCAAGGAAAACATTCTCGACCATCACAGGAGAGGGCATGTGGATCGGCGGGGTGCCCAGATAGTAAAGTGCCCCCTCCAGAAGCTCCTCGTCAACGAGATCAAGGGGAGTGTGTTCGCCGGGGTCGGCGGACAGGTCGAACATGGCGGAAAGGTTGCCCCGGTCCGCCAGATGGACCTTCAGATCACCCCGCCTGGATGTTACGCGGTATCCATCCTCCATGTTCATCCCCGAGGGCACAGCCCTGTCGGCGGGAAATCCCCGGGAAAGAAGGTCATGTCCGGAACCGCCGTAGGAATTCTCGATCTCACACCAGCCAAGGACCGTTGGAAGGATGTCCGCCTGGCTCACAGTGAGTTCCGAAACGGTGCCCGGTGAAAAACCCCGGCCCGAAATGATAAGGGGAACGTTCACCAGCTCCTGGTACAGTGAGTGCGCATGGCCCATCTTGCCGTGGTCGAGGAACTCCTCGCCGTGGTCGGCAACCAGTATCACAAGGGCGTTTTCGGTGATGCCACGCCGGCGCAGTCCGGCGAGAAGCCTTCCTGTCTGGCTGTCGGTGTATGCCACCTCCCCGTCGTAGAGGGCAACCAGGTTGAAGAGGTCGTCGGGGTTCAGTGTGATAAGCCCCTTGTTCACATTGACCACCGCTTCCCTCTGGCCCCAGGATGAGTCGAACTCTCCCTGGTATTCCATGTCCCGCCATTTACCTGCGAATGGTTCCGGGGGGGAATAGGTAAGGTGCGGATCATAAAAGTGAACCGCCAGAAAAAGGGGCTCATCCCCATCGTATTCGCTGTCGATCCAGCGGAAAACCTCGGTGACTGTTGTCCCGGCGTCGCGGTCCTCGCTGGTGCCCAGGGCGCTGTGGCAGTCGAAATGGTCAAAGCCCTGGTGAAAACCGAAATCGGCGTTCATGAAGATGACGTTGAAGAAAGCGGCGGTGGTGTATCCCGCCCCGGCCATGTATTCGGTGAGGGTAACGGCATCCGGCGCGAGTCCGTAGTAGGTTTCGCCCCTTCTTCGGGCGTTGTGCTCGAGGGGCAGCAGCCCGGTGAAAATGGTTGCCATGGAGGGCAGGGTCCAGGGTTCCCCGGCGGTTACGCTGGTGTACCTGACCCCGGCTTCCGCAAGGCTGTCGATGGAGGGCGTGGTATCCCTGTGGTAGCCGTAGCAGCCAAGGTGATCGGATCTCAGCGTGTCAACAATGATGAGCACCACGCTGTGGCCCTTCGACCCGCCGCAGGACGACAGAAGCAGCAGAAACACCGCAAACAGTATCCAGAAGCGCATCAGGCTCCCCTTAATTAAATGGGCGGCGGTTCATGACCGCCGCCCATTCCGCTGTTATGCCTGATCGGAGATCCGGGCCCGCACCACTTCCTGCAGTTCCGGAAGGTCCATCCCTATTTCCTTGAGATGTTCAGGTGTTGGACAGCCGTCGGGTGTCCAACCTCTGCGTTTGAATACCGCATTTACAAGTAACTCGTACTGGGCCATTCGGTAATCCCTGGTGATCTTCAGCTTCTCCGCAACTGAAAGACCCGTGGGATCGGTGCCGATCTTCTCCTTCATTATTTTGTCGTAGCGCTCTTCACGGGCGACATACTCTTCCTCGGTTACAGGGCCCATGGCTCTGTAAGGCGGGTAGTCATCCTTCCTGTGGCCGAAGCCCTGGCGAATGTTGAAAACCCTCTGGAAGTTGTAGACTCTTTCGCTCTGTCTTATCAGCCCGTCCCAGTCGAGGGATTCCCCGGTGATCGCCTTGTAAAGATCGACATAGTTCATGACATGATCGGGCACCTTGTTGGCTTCTTCCCACTTGCCGTTATCCACCGGCTCAATGTCATTCCAGGGAAGCTTGCAGAGGCCGTGGAGGCCGAACCATGTGCGGAACATGGGGAAGTAGTGAAGAGCGTCGGCCTTCATTTCAAAGGTTGGTATCTGGTTGTTGACCATATCCATGAAGATCAGCCAGGCCTCGTCGTGCTGGGGACCCTTGTTGGTAAGGTAGAAGCCCCCCTGCTGCGCAAGGGATTCCTTGCAGATGTACTCGGACTGCTCCAGCCCCTTGCCGTGAAGGGCTATGTCCTTCATGAGGCCGGGGTCGGCTCCGTATTCCTTCGTGAAGTACTCGGCGAGGACCCTGACTCCCTTGCCGGCAAGGGAACCGAACTCTTTGCCGTCGGCCATGTCGTGGAGAACCTGTGCCGCACCCTTCCAGTTCCCCCAGGAGAGGTCAATGCCGTCGGTCCTTTCACTGTTGAGAATGCCAAGCTCCCAGCATTCCATGAGGAAGCCCACCATGGTGCCGAAGCTGATGGTGTCTATTCCGTAGGTGTCGCAGTAGAAGTTAAGCTCTACCACGGCGGCGGGATCGTAAACGGCCAGATTGGGTCCAACACCGGCGGCGGTTTCGTATTCCGGCCCGTCAACACATACTTTCGTGCCCTTGTATGGACCGGTCTGCAGCTCGAAGTGATCAACTGCATGGGCACAGGCAAGGGTGCATCCGTACCAGCAGCCGTCGGGGAGGTTCTGGCTCATCATTTCTTCCCATACCCAGCTGGCCAGTTCCTTGCTTCGTTCACCGCTGCCGAACTTGTGGTTCTTCGTCGGCAGAAGGTCGTATTCGTCCATTATCTCAACGAGATGAGCGGTGCCCTGCTTACGCATCTTGCACTGCTGGTCGTCGTTAAGCACTATTTCCCTGTGGAGCTTCAGACCGATCCTCTGAACCTCAGCGGGATCAGCCGCGTTGTTGAGGTTCTGGGAAACACCGCTGAAACGGCAGACAAGGGCTGTTATCTTCTTATCACGGAATACGGTGCCTATACCTCCCCTGCCCGCCTGCTTGACCCTGATCCCGTTGCGGCGTTTGTCGAACAGGCTGAAGTTGAGTATGCCCATGTAGGCATGATCGGCTCCGCGGCCGGCACTGACCACGGAAACTGACTGGGGATCGTTGTCTTTGTCGGTAAAGGCCTGTGTGAGCTCTTCGGCGAGAAGGTGGGTGTCTCTGTTGAGTTTCTCCGGGGCCTCGTACAGGCGAACGATTCCCTGATTGGAATCGATGAAAACGATGGTTTCGACATCGGCCTTGCCCTGAATCTCCATGGCGTCCCAGCCGCCGAACTTGAGATATGGGCCGAAGAACCCGCCAACATTGGAGTCTATGGGAATGTTCGTCATGGGTGAAAGGCTGACCACCAGACTTTTGCCTGAGCCCGGGTAATTGGTGTTGCCGCCCATGGGACCTATGCCTATCACTATCTCGTTCTCAGGGTCGTTCCATCTTGTGGAGGGTGTTGTGGAATCCCAGAGAAGTTTCAGACCAAAGCCCTTTCCACCGATAAACCTTTTCTTCATGTCCTCGGTTACCGGTTTCTCGGTGGCTTTGGAGGCGCCAAGGTCTACATGCAGCGTTCGCATGGCATAGCCCCTTTGAATCTGAACGGGCTGGAACCTGAACTCCCCGAGAAGCTTGAAGTTGTTGTGGTTAAGCTCGCTCATGAGGATACCTCCTTCTTTCTAACGGACTCGGCCAGTTCAAAGGGTCTGCGGGAGGCCGGGCTCTCTTCTTTCTCGGCTATCTCAAGAGCGTCTGAAGGGCAGGTTTTTACGCAGGCTCCACAGGCAACGCACTTGAACGGGGTCGGGTCTCCGGGGAAATAGAACATTGCGTTTATGGGACAAACGGCAACGCATGCGAGGCATCCAACGCAGAGCTTCCTGTTCACCATTACCACGCCCTGGGAGTTCACGGTTATCGCCTGTGTGGGGCATTCCATAACGCATTTGCGGCATTCCTGGTCACATGCCGTCAGGTTGAACCTGCCCTGGGCGACGGGGAGTACCCTGATTCGGGACTTGGCGGGATTTTCCTCTTTGAAGTACGTTCTGGAGCACGTGGCTACGCAGTTCATGCAGCCTATGCATTTATCCTCGTGCAGTTTGAGATACTTGATCACAGCGGTGAACCTCCAGTTCCGTTATGGTCCCTGAATACAAGAGAAGGTGCGATTAATCAGGAGTTGCCGGTTAGCTTGCTTGTGCGCAAACTATAACCAAATCGGCCGTTTCGAGCAATCAGGAATCAATGGCCCGCAAGCTCCATTTCAGGGCAGCTCCAGTATGTAGACCTGCTGGAAAAGCTCGGGATTGGCTGAAAAAGCGGAAATGCCCTGCTCGTCTATGTTGAAATCCCAGAACGCTGCGTCGGTGCCGGCATCGGGGACCGTGGCGGTAAAGAGCAGTTCTCCACTGTAGTCATAAACATCGAAAACCGGCTCAAGAACCGTGCCCCTGCGGACCCAGAGCCTTTCGCCGTCGGTTTCCACCTCGCTTATAGTGTTCCTCATGGGATCAGGATTGAACTCTATCACCACGCCGCTGGCGCCCATGGATTCGAGGTAGGATTCGACATAGACCTTCTCCTCCTCTATCTCTTCGGGAGTTTTCGCCACCGGATCCATGTTCTCCTCTATCTCCAGGAACAGTTCGCCGCCGGGTCTGAAGCCCTGAACCAGGTATTCGTCGCTGGTGAGCTCGGCCATGAAGACATTCCCCTGCCTGTCCGCGGCAAAGGTGTGGCCCATCATTGTGTTCCGCAGAAGCTCAGTGAGGTCGTTGGGGTCGAAGGGGAACTCGTATTCCCAGTACTTCACCACCGGCTCCTCGCCAAGCTCGTACCTGCCTATGAACGTGGTAACCATAAGGTCGCCGTTCTCTCCGGGGAGGACCTCCAGCCTGTTGGCCACAAAGGCCTCGCCGTCGGCGCCCCGGAGATCCATGGGCGGATTGTTGAAGAAGGGGGTAAGAAGCCCCAGCCATTCCCCCTCGGGTGTGAAACCGTGGAGCCCTCCGCTCCAGGGGCTCTCAACCACTATCCTGCCGTCGGAGAGAACGGTCATGTCCAGGGGGTTCGACAGCTCGCCGGGGCCGTTGCCGCTCCGGGAAATGTTTCGTATGAACTCACCCTCCGGCGAGTATATCCGTACCCTGCAGGCGGATCTGTCCAGAACGACGATGTTCCCCGAAGGGTGGTGGTCAAGGCTTTGAACAGCCCCCAGCACATAGTTGCTGTCCCCCATCTCGATCCCTATGGAGTGGACGATACCCAGCTGGATGAGGTCTTCTCCGTCGGGGGAGGGAACGGTATCCGGGGCCTGGCCCCCGCAGCCCGCAAGCAGTGCGGCAAGAATGGTTACCACTGAGATTCCGGTTTTCATTACAGGTCTCCGTTCAGTTCGATTGGAAGGCAGTCAGGGTGCTGGCCTCCGTAAGTATATGAAGGCTTTTCGAATCGTAAAGACGCCTTTGCCTTATTAACGGCCATGACATATATACTGCGGTAAAGAGGGAGGATGCATGCCGGGAAACTGCGTGGAAGTAAGCGGGCTTGTTAAGAAATACGGCGAACTCACGGCGGTGAAGGGCATATCCTTCGGCGTTAAAAGGGGCGAAATACTGGGCATTCTGGGCCCCAACGGCTCGGGAAAGACCACCACTCTGAAATCTATCCTCGGCCTGATAACCTTCGACGGCGGAGGGGTAACGGTTAACGGCTTCGACATACTGAAAAACCGCAGGGAGATCCTGGAGGTCACCGGGGCGGTGCTCGAGGGGGCCAGGAACACCTACTGGTACCTCTCCCCCAGGGAGAACCTGGCCTACTTCGCCGGAATAAGGGGCCTATCCGGAAAAAGGATCGCCGAGAGAACAGACTATCTCCTGAAAACCCTCGACCTCGCCGATGTGGCGGACAAGGAACTGAGGCAGTTCTCCGCTGGAATGAAGCAGAAGTGCGCCCTTGCCTGCGCCTTCGTACACGACCCGGAGATACTCCTGCTTGACGAACCCACGCTGGGCCTGGATGTGGAGATAAGCCGGCATATCAGGAACTGGCTGAAGACAATCGCAGGGGAACAGCGGAAGACCATTCTCATAACCTCCCACAACATGGACTTCATCGAATCGGTCTGCGACCGCATTCTCATGATGCGCAGGGGGGAAATTGTCTCCCACGAGACCGTTGCCTCACTTAAGGAGAAGTTCGCCGGCAGGTACTACCAGTTCCAACTCAAGTCCCCGCCGCCCCCGGGCCTGACGGAAGAACTCGGGAGGATCGGAAGGACCACCGTCGACGGCGCCACCATCAGGGTGGAGCTTCAGTCCCTTACGGGCCTTCTTCCCATGATCCAGGCGGTAACAGGCTCCGGCGCTGAGATGACGGACTTCAGGACCGTGGAGAACAACCTCGAGGAGATCTTCCTGGAGATGACGGGGGGAGGCTCCGATGAGGGTCATTAGTCTTCTTGTCGCCGAGGCCAGAATGGTGTTCTGGACAATGAAGCGTTACATAGTGAACACCCTGTCCGGCATAGGGGTAATGTTCCTCATCTTCATGGGAATGTTCTGGGGGGTAAAGACAATAGGCGGCTCCGGGGTAACCGGGGACTCCCTGGATGCCATGCTGGTGGGCTACATTCTCTGGATGAGCGCCATGTTCTGCATGCAGAACACAGGGTCGGAAATACTCTCCGAGTCCCAGCAGGGCACCCTCGAGCAGCTCTACCTTTCACCCATGGGGGCAAACCGGATACTCTTCTTCAGGGCCCTGATGAACATGGTCTTCAACTTCGTCTTCATCACAGTGCTTCTCTACCTGTCCATGGCCGCCACGGGACGGTGGCTGTCGGTGAACCTCCCCTACCTCTACGGAATGGTGGTTCTCTCCACCCTGTCCCTGGTGGGAATAAGCTTCATGCTCGGGGGGCTTGGCCTTATACACAAAAGGATACAGGCCATTAACGGCATACTCTCCTTCGGCCTCATAGGCCTGATGCTCCTGCCCACATACCCCCTCACCCCCCAGAGCTTCCTTCCCTTCATTGCGGGAGCCGCGGTGGTAAGGAACACCATCGTCAGCGGAGCGTCATACCCCCTGTGGTGGTACCTGTTCATCGCAGGGAACAGCCTCTTCTACCTGGCCGCCGGCCTTTTCGTGTTCAAGCTCCTGGAAAGAAAGGCAAAAAGGCTGAACAAGATGGGGCAGTACTAGGGACCCCTTCGGGAAGCGGACACCAGGGCCCTCTCAGCCGCAAGGTTCCGTGAAGAGAAGCGAAGGAAGACCCCCCTGGAAGAAAAGAGAACAGTACCGGGCTCCCGGGCCAGCCACTCAGGCACCGAGGCCAGGTCGTAGTAAAGGGAGTCCCCCATCTGGACCGGGTATATATTAACAATAGAACATGCTTGAATAGGGCTTATAATAAATAAATACCCCCCCCCCCGAAATTTTGAGTCGTGGCGCAGGAAGGGTAGCCGAACAGCCCCTCCGGGTCGATTCCGCCGGCGACATGAACAAGGGTGTCCCCCCCTTCGGTGAACATGCCGGAGGAGACAGGGAAAGCTCTGTAGCCGGACTCCTCGAGGAAAACGATGTGACCGCTTCCCCATTCAGCCATGAACTCCCACATGACACCTGTTCCCGCCACCGGTCGCCGGGGTTCATGGCCCAGGCACTGAAGGGGCATCATGTACTCCCCGGGCCAGAATGTGCCGCAGTCCCCCACCGACAGTGTGACACCGGTGATGAACAGGGGAGTGTCCCCGGGGAGGGATCCGGCAATCTCAGCTATTCTGTGTGTTGTTTCATTCACAGCGCGGGACGCGGCGGCCAGTGTTCTCACCTGATCCAGTGAGAACTGGAACACCCCAAGGAGGAACACTGCGAACAGCGCGTAAAACCCCCGGGAGTTCCTCAGCCGCTGGAAAAGAAGGGCTATGAAAAGCCCCGCGGCGGGCACCGCGGCAACGGTGAGGTCCGGACGGACCCCGAGGTTCGCCACGGGGATCAGCGGGAAAAAGCCCAGGGAAAGAAGGAGAAGCCTGTGTCGCCATTCAACGGCCAGGAAGAACACCGGTAGTGTCAGGGCGAAAAGAAGCACCCTTGCTGGTACTATGGAAAGCCAGGGGCTGAAAATGGTGCCGCCGTAGAACAGCACACCGGTGAGGGAGGACAGCCCGAAGGCGGTGGTCCCCTCATAATTCACAGCAAATCCCATGGCGGCGTAGCGCATGGCCCCGTAAAGGATCAGCGCCGCAAGGGAGGCCCCGAAGAGCACACCACAGTTGCGCAGCCTTTTTCCCCGGGGAGAACCGGCGTTCCCCAGTGCGGCGAACACCGGAGGGGCAGCCAGGAAGGTTTCCTTCAGAAGAAGAGAAACAAGGAACAGAAGTGACCCCAGGAGAAGCAGAGGAACCGAGGGCCTCCTGCACCAGCGCATGGAGAGTATCATGGCCCAGATGAAGGGTATACCGGCCAGCATTGTGGCCCGCCAGGAAACCCTTGCCGCTGAAACCGCCACGGGGTAGCAGAGGACAACGAAGGCAAGTGCGGCAAAGAGTGCTATCGGGTAATCCGCGAAGCCCCGTATGAAAACCGCGGTGGAAAAGCAGAAAAGAGCCAGTATTACCAGGCTCGTTATGTGCCAGGCACCGGGTCTTTCCACCCCCCACAGGGCGTTGTCCACCGCCCAGGCCAGTGTCATCAGGGGTCTGTATCCCCCGGAGGATTCCCCTGTGAAGGCCCCGGCGGCTTCACCGAAGGTATGGGAGCAGTCCAGATAGTCATCGGTGATGAAACCCGTTCGAAGGGTGGGCAGATATAGGAACGCGGCGGCGGCCAGAAGCGCCGCTGCCGCTATGTATCTACGGGGTTTCACTGTTTTTGCGGGGATTTCAGAAGGATGAACGGAGCATCAGCAGCCCCACCAGGGCCACAAGGATGGCCGCGGCACCCAGTACGGAGAACACCCGTTTGCGCTTAACCGACGACTGGAACTCGTCGGGGAACTCTCCCAGGGGGATCTTCCCGCATGCCGGGCAGTTGTATGACGCTGCGGCGCCGGCTATGAGCATTCCAAGAAGGCCGGCGTGCCTGGCGGCGGAGGTGTTCGAGGATTTCATGACCGTTTTCTCCTGGCATCTCGGGCAGGTCTGTTCCAAAGCAGGGCTCCTTTCAGTATAAAGTTACGGGAAAAATAACCGCGGCAACCCCATCCGGCCAGCCCGGAACGAACCGGAAATGTTTCCCTGACACAAGGAAAGAATACGGTATTTCTTTCCTTGACAGGAGGAAACAATTTGAACACGGATACCATTGTTGCTGATTCACTGAGCAGGGATTTCCCCGGGTGCAGGAGCTTTAGAAACACCAGCGGATACAACGGACGGGGGAACCAGAAAGAGGGAGATCGAAGCCCTGGAGGAGGCAATGGAGGAGACAGGCCTCCGGGAGTCCTGCATTATCACCCTTTTTGAAGAGGGTGAGATTGGATCAGTTCAGGGAAGCATTCGAATTCTTCCCGGATGGAAATGGTTCCTCGAGGGCTGAATGCACTCCCTCAGCCCTGCTTCCCTCCCGGTGGATCCGCCTTAACGGGCCTTGAGGGAAGACCCCTCTCCATCCACCAGCTGTAGGCCACGGGAACTATCATTATGGTCAGCAGCTCAATGAGCATCCCGCCGAATACGGGGAGAGCCATGGGGCGGGCAAGGTCGCTTCCCCTCCCCGAGGCAAGAAGCACCGGCACCAGGGCCACCAGTGTGGTGACCGTTGTCATCAGGGCGGGTCTTATCCTTCTGCCGGCGGCTTCAATGGCAAGGCTTCTTACCTCCTCCTTCGAGGATGGAGCTCTCTCCTTCTTCAGCTGGGTCATGTAGGTTGCCATGAGAACACCGTCATCTACACATATGCCCATAAGCGCTATGAAGCCCACCACAACCGCCACCGTTATGTAAACCGCCCCCTCCGGGGAAGCCCCGGTAAGCCCCATACCCGAAAGCAGGGTCTGGATACCGGGCCAGAACCTGATGAAAAGAAGCCCGCCGGCAACAGCCAGGGGAACCGTTCCAAGGAAGATGATGAGGGGAACGGAAAGTGTCTTGAACTGAAGGTACATCAGGAAGAATATCGCTATCAGACAGAGGGGTATGAGAACGGCGAACCTGCTTCTGGCCTCCTCCTGATTCCTGTAGTTTCCTATCCACTCGAAGCGGTATCCCTCGGGCAGGTTCAGCCTGCGCTCCCCGGGGGACATCGTTCTTTCCCCCTCAATGATTTCCCTGAGAAGACGATCCGCTTCCTGAACCAGACCTCCCTCGTCCCTGCCCATGGCATTCAGCATCACATAGCCGGTGAGCTCACCGTCCACGGACCTTATCACCGCCGGTCCGTCCACGGCTTCCACCGATGCCACCGTGGAGAGAAGCACAGGGCTTCCCATGTGGCCGGGAATGTAGATGTCGCCTATGTCCCCGGGTTCGTCCCTGTTCTCCCTTGTGTATCTCACCCTTACGGGTATTCGCTCCCTGCCGTTGAGAACACTGGTGGCCACGGTGCCGGACAGGGCTCCCCTGAGGGCGGAGAGAACCCCGTTCACAGTAAGACCGTGGTCCCCGGCGGCGGTTCTGTCCACGGATATCTCAAGATAGGGTCTCCTGGTGGTCCTGAGTGCCTGCACGTTCACCGCTCCGGGTATCTCCGACAGCAGCTCTTCAGCTGCGATGGCCACCCTCTCAAGCTGGTCGGCATCATCCCCCCTTATCTCGAGACCGATGTTCGTAACGATTCCCGACTGGAGCATGACGATCCTGGTCTCTATGGGCTGAAGCCATGAGGGAGCTATTCCCGGCATGCGAACGGATCTCCTGAGCAGTGTAAGGATGGAGTCGGAGGTAACACCCTCCCGCCAGGTATCCTCCGGTTTCAGCGTTATGACGGTCTCTATCATCCCCACCGGGGCCGGGTCCAGGGGGGAATCCGCCCTTCCAGCCTTTCCCACCACCCTTTCCACCTCGGGGATCTCCTCCATGGCCAGGTTCTGGCGGATCATCACATCCACTGTTTCGTTAAGTGAGGCCTGGGTGAGCAGCGAAGGCATGAAAAGGAAGCTGCCCTCGTCCAGAGGGGGCATGAACTGCGTACCTATGCCCGGGAAGGCGCTGTGAAGGAGCGCCACCGGCCGCAGGCGGTGGGTATCAACCCCCAGCCCCCCAAGCGGTGAAAAGAATCGGTGGGCTCCAACGGCGGCCATGGCGCCCATGAGGATGATCCCGAGGAAGATAACCAGCAGCTTCCCCCTGTTGTTGAATGCCCGGCGGAGAAGCCCTGTGTATGATCCGGTGAGCCTTTCCTCGAATCTGTCCCTTCCGGGATTCTCCAGGGTTTCCCGGGCCATTACATGAACCAGCAGAAAAACCCCTGCGCCGGAAAGGGCGGCGAGGAACCAGGGCTTCAGGGGGGGAAGCCAGGCTCCGGCGGAGGCGGAGGCCCATGCTCCCAGAAGGCCCAGTCCGAAGGAAGAGAGCAGTATCTTCACCCTGTTCCTTTCCCTTTCCGGCTCCTTCAGGGCGAACATGCTCAGCACGGGAACCAGGGTTATCGCCGTGAGCCCCGCCGCAAGGAGGACCAGGGTCTTCGTCCAGGCCAGTGGTATGAAGAGCCTTCCACTCTGACCCTGAAGGAAGAAAACGGGAATGAAGCTGATCACCGTGGTGGAGAGGGATGTGGCAATGGCCGGGGCCACCCTGGAGACTGCCAGGGGGATCACCGATGAAAGGGAACCGGTCCTTCTCTCCTGGTGGATGCTTTCGGAGACCACTATCCCCATGTCCACTATGGTGCCTATGGCAATGGCTATTCCGGCAAAACTCATGATGTTGGCGTTAACGCCGAAGACCCGCATTCCTATGAACGTAAGAAGAACAGCGAAGGGAAGGGTTGAAGCCACGGCAAGTGAGGTCTTCAGGTGAAAAAGGAAGGCGAGGACCACCAGCGCGGTGATCACCATCTGCCAGGTTATCGCCCCGGTAAGGGTTCCAACGGTCTCCTCTATCAGCTGTCGTCTGTCGTAGTAGGGGGCTATCACAACACCCTCGGGAAGACCCGGGGCCAGCCGCTCCAGCCGCTCCTCCACAGCCTCTATCACCGCAACCGGATCAGCTCCGTACCGCATTACGACGATGCCGCCCACAAGTTCGCCGCTGCCGTCGGCAAGGGCACCCCTTCTGAACCCCGGGCCCATGGAAACCGTTGCGGCGTCGCCAATGGTGAGGGGTCTGCCCTCGACCATCTTCACGAAGGTGTTCTCAATGTCCTCGATGGTCCTCAGCCTGCCTGTACCCCTCACGGCGAATTCCAGACCGCCTCGCTCCACGGTGCCCGCCCCGGCGTCGGAGTTCGAGGCGCCAAGGGCGTGATGTATGTCCGCAAGGGATATGCCCAGGTAACGCAGCATTTCAGGATCGGCCTCCACCAGATACTCCCTCTGAAACCCCCCGATGCCTGAGATCTCCGAAACACCGGGAACGCTCTGCAGGGCCGGCCGCACAGTGTAGTCCTGAATGGCCCTCAGTTCTCCCTGATCAAGGGGACCCTGAACCGTGTACCAGTATATCTGCCCCAGCGGGGTTGCGTCGGGGCCCATTGCCGCCACGGCTCCCTCGGGAAGGGTGGCGGCGGCCCCGGCAAGCCTTTCAGAAACCCTTTCCCGCGCCCAGTAGACAGGTGTTCCCTCTTCGAACACCACATAGATCCTGGCAAAGCCGAAGGATGACAGGGACCTTACCTGGCGTACTCCGGGAAGGCCCTGGAGGGAGGAGGCCAGTGGGTAGGTTACCTGGTCTTCCACATCCCCGGGACTTACCCCGGGCCAGTCCACGGACACTATCACCTGGTTCTCGGAAACATCGGGAAGTGCGTCCACCGGCAGTGTTTCGAAGGCCCAGAGGCCGGCGCCGCATACCGCCACGGCAAGAGTCAGGACCGCGACCCTGTTCTCTAGAAGGAACCCGGTGAGTTTTTCCATCGGCCTACTGGCTGTTCATAAGGGATGGCATTCCTGTGAGCTCCGCCTGGGAGTCAAGCAGGAAGGCACCGTGGTCGGCGATGATCTCCCCCCCGGAAAGACCGGAGAGAACCGGGAAGTGCCTTGCTCCCTCCCCGTCGTGGGCAAGGGGGCCAAGTTCAACCACCACCGGGACCAGGCTCACCCCGACCAGGGGGGAGGGGATGCCCGTTGCCCTGTGCACCGTTCCGCTGTCTGAAGAGAGGGCGTAGACGAGGTGACGGCTGCCCATTGAAAGGACCGATGTGGCCGGTATGGCCAGTTCCGGTTCAGGGGTTCCCCCGGCTTCACTGATAAGAGTGATCCTTACCAGTTCTCCGGGAAGCAGGGGGGTTTCCGGCGAACCTGCCTGAATCCTCGCTGTCCTTCCCCGTGTCACCGGATCGAAATATGGATCCAGATGAGTCACGACGCCGGGAATTACAGCCCCGCCGGAATAGCCTGTTATGGCAACCGAATCCCCCTGGGAGACAAGGGCTGACTGGCCCTCCAGCAGTTCCGCCTCCACCCAGATGTCACTCAGATTGGCTATTTCCAGTATTACCTGTCCGGTCTGCACCCAGTCCCCGGCTTCAACCCTTCTGTCGGTCACCGTGCCGGAGTACCTGGACGCCACCGGCAGGGCTTCCATCACCTCGCCGGTCTCCGCCACATGGGCGATGATCCACGGGGCTGCTCCCAGCTGCCTCAGCCTCTGTTCCGCACCGGCCCGAAGGCTTCCCCCGGGCTCACCGGCACGGAGGGAGTAAAGAAGATCATGCTGGGCCTCGATGAGCTCCGGTGAGTATATCCAGGCGACGGTGGCGCCTGAGCTTATGCTTTCCCCTGTGGATGGGGAGGGGAACCGGTCTATCCTGCCGGAGGTCCAGGCGGTTACAACCGCCCTGGATGTTTCCGCTTCAGTTACGGCGCCGGTCAGGCTGACGCTGTTCCTGAGCCGCCTGAGCCCCACCTCAACGAAGGTCAGTCCGGTGAGCTCCCTTTCCGCAGCGCTCAGTGTGACGGTTACAGAAGAGGAGGCTATTTCCTCAAGCTCCATTCCGCACACCGGGCAGAGGCCGGGGTTCTCCACAACCACACAAAGCATCGGGCAGGCCCATCTTCCCCCTTCATGGTCATGCCCCTCGTGGGCAAGTTCGTCATCACTGAGCAGGAAGAGACCGGGAAAGAGAATGAAGACCAGAACGAGGACCGCAAGGGCAGCCGCCCCCGGGATCAGCTTCTTCACTGGTTCTCTTCGGCGGTTTCGATGAAGGAGGAGAGACCGGTTCTTGCCTCTTCGGTTATTCCCGGGTCTTCCAGAAGGACCGGTATATAGATTTCCGGGTTATTCCTGAAGGAGGTTTCGCAGCCGGGACAGCATATGCCTATCCGGTATCCTTCCCAGTCAAAGAACTGGCCCGGGGCAACACCGGCGCCCATCACCGGGCAGATGGTGTTACCCGCTTCTATCAGATCCGTTTCGCCGGCATCCGCCGGGGGAAGGGCTGCTTCCTCTTCGGGGGATCCTCCGCCGCCGCAGCCCATTGCGACGACCAGAGCCACGGTAACAATGAGGCTCCTGAGCATGGTATTCCTTTCCGTTCGGGTTCAAATAGTATACTAAATTGATATGAAATAGTTCCGAGGAAAAGGGGCGGCGGTGGGCCGCCCCCTGTGAGGTGTTTCCTCAGACGATGCTGATGGTAACGGTGACCCTCCCCGCCGAGGCTCCGGGTATGGACTTGCCCATGAGGGCGCTGCGGAGGGTCTCGATGATCTCTTCAACTTCGATGGTGTCCTCCTCGACGGTCACGGAGGTTATCCTGCCGCCGCCGTCCAGCGTGAGGATCAGTTCGATGGTGCCCGGTTCCAGTATCCCGGACTGCTGGTTAAGGGCTTCCACGGCCTCCAGCACCACCGCCCGGAACTCCGAGGGTCTGGCTCCCAGGTACTCGCTTATCCCCGCCAGTGATGCCGCATGTACAGGGGTATAATAGACGTCGTCTTCACATTCCTCCGCCATGTCATAGGAAGCCGTAAGGCCTCCGGCTCCAGAGCCGTAGGATACAGAGGGGGCCACCAGGCTCCTGCTCACGTTGCCTTGGGGCTGCTGCTCGGCATAGCCGAAGATGCCCTCGTAGCTCACCCCTTCGGGCATATTGACCGGAATGGTCACAGTTTCCGGCTGGCCGCCCTCGGTCCTCACGTAGGTATCCACCGCAACGAAGGCGGTGTGCTCGGACAGCACGCTGTAGTCAAGTGATGTGCCGATGATCCGTTCCACAAGGCCGTCTGCGGGTTTGCCGCTGTAGGGGGCCTCGAGTATGAGCCTGTTCAGGTGGTGTATGCTGCTCCTGGCCCACAGCCTGTCCGCGGCTTCGGTGCCGCCCCGGGCAACAAGGTTTACATCCATTGTCTGTCTCCAGGGTCTGCCGCCTATGGTTCCGGTAATGGTAATTCTGTCACTTCCCGGTCTGTCATACCTTCCTGTTACCACCAGGGGCTCGCCGTCGTAGAGGTCCCTGACCTCCCTGGGGTAGACATCGGTAACATCCAGGCTTCCCCAGTCGATCTCTATGTTCACCAGGTAGGGGTTGTTTATCTTGTTGTAGATGTCCTGCACCGCTGTTTTCGGATCCTGCCCCAGACCAACATACACAGGGTAGCCCCTGCCCTCTTCGGCAAGGCCCTCTATGAGATAACGGTTGACGCTGGAGCCAACACCGATGCTGAAGAGCCTCATGTTCTCCCCAAGGGTCGTCCTGAGCTCGGAAAGTATCTCAGTTTCGTTGCCTATGTAGCCGTCGGTTAGGAAAATGATGTAGCGCATTCTTTCCGGGTCTTCGGGGTAGCCCACGCATGCACGGACACCCTCGATCATCATGGTGCCGCCCATGCCGCTCATACCGTTGATGTACTCGATGCCCCTCTGGATGTTCCGGGGGGTGTTCTCAAGTGGGGTCCGGCTCATTGAACTGGCGGTCTCGCTGAAGCGCATGATCTGGAATGAATCCCCGGGGTTCATTCCCGCAACGAACTGCCTTACCGTTTCCTTTGCAACCTCCATGGGCTGGCCGCTCATGGAGCCGGAGTTGTCCACCACGAAGAACAGCTCCTTCGGGGCGATGTCGCCGGGGTCAACCACGGCGTCGGGCTCCAGCATCAGCATGAAGTGTCCGCCCAGTTCGCCCCTGTGGGAGATGAGGCCGGTGTTGATACCATCGGAGGCGGTTCTGTAGGTAAAAACGAAATCCCTGTTGGGGATCTCGTTCTCCCGGCTGAGCTCAACACTGAGCATGCCGTCCGCATCGATGGAGGTGGAAACGGCATGGTTCTCCGATTCGAACTCCCTCACGGGGAATCCAGGGTTCACCGACATGGCAAGCTCAATGTCGTAACCGCTGCGGGTGCCCTCGGGCACGATGTCCGGGGTTATCCTGGCTGCGTCGTCAACACCTGCGGGGATGAACCTGGGCCCCACCACCATGGGATAGACCACCTGCCATGAGCCGCTGTTGTAGGCCACCGGGGCTGCGTACTTAATCTCTATCACTATATCGTCGCCGGGGAGGATGTTGCCCACGGTCTGTGTGAAGATGTTGGGTCTTTCCTGTTCCAGGAGGGCGGCGGTCCTTCCCTCGCTTATGGCCTCCTGGTAGATCCTCACCGCTTCCTGCCGTTCCCTTATCTGCCCCTCTATCATCCTGTCGCCGATCTGCATGTCCATGCTGTAAACCGCGCCGTCATCCGGCAGAGGGAACACATAAACCGCTTCGATGGGGTCGGAGAAAGGATTTCCGTAAACCTGTCTCACCGTCACCAGCTGTATGGTGCCCTCCACCGAGATGTAGGCCTCGGTGTGCTCCAGGGGAAGGTCAGAAGGGTTGCCCTGGTCGTCAAGCACCACCATCCTCGAGAAATCCTGTTCCGGGGAGGCCATCAGAAGGGCTCCTGCCAATAGTATCATTGCCGTCATCACCAACTCCTTTCCATGAGAGTTCTTTCATGTTCCTCCATGGTACACCGCCGGCGGTTATATATTCCAGCCATTCTGAAAGGATTCCCATGATCACCGTTAACGGCAACCTGCTGGAATGGCACGAAGGCATGACCGTGAGGGACATACTCACGGCGAAGAACTACACGTTCAGAATGCTGGTTACGAAGATAAACGGGGAGCTTGTAAAGAGGTCCGATTACGACACCGCCACCGTCCCCGACGGCGCCGATGTCAAGGTGATACACCTGATCTCCGGGGGCTGACCCTTGCCGAAAAGGGGCATGGCCAGGGCCATGCTGCTGCTGACATCGGTCATATGGGGATTCGCCTTCACCGCCCAGAGGGCGGGCATGGACCACATGGGCCCCATGATGTTCAACTGCATCAGGTTCGCCCTGGGAGCCCTTGTCCTGGCGCCCTTCTTCGCCGGAAAGATAACCCGGGAGTTCATTCCCCGGGCTATCCTTGCCGGCTCGGTGCTCTTCGCCGGGGCGGCCCTCCAGCAGTGGGGAATTGTCCACACCACCGCCGGCAAGGCGGGTTTCATAACCGGGCTTTACATGGTTTTCGTGCCCCTGCTGGGTTTCATCACAGGCGCCAGCGAGAACAGGTATGTGTGGTCCGGGGTTGCCCTCTCCCTTGCGGGCCTGTGGCTGCTCAGCTTCTACAGGGGCTTCACGGGCGTGAACCCCGGGGACATGCTGGTCCTGGCGGGAGCCTTCATGTGGGCGGTCCATGTGAGGCTCATCGGAAGGTTCGCCACCATGTCCCACCCCGGCGGATTCGCCGTGGTCCAGTTCGGATGGGTGGCACTACTCAGCCTTGCAGCAGCTCTGGCAACGGGGGAAGGAACCGCCGGAATACCCCGGGCCTGGCTGCCCCTGGCCTACAGCGGAATACTCTCGGTGGGGGTCGCCTTCACCATACAGATCTTCGCCCAGCGGGATGTGAAACCCGCTCCCGCAGCCCTTATCATGAGCCTGGAAGCCGCCTTCGCCGCCCTGGGGGGCTGGCTTCTGCTGGGGGAAACGATGGTTCCCAGGGAGCTTCTGGGGGCTTTTCTGATGTTCTCCGGGATGGCGGTTTCCCAGATACCCGGGAACCCTTTCCGGCGAAGGGGGTTGACAATTTTGCGGAGCGCATTAATTTAGACCAGTCTAATTCACACCGGAAGGAGCTCATAGAATGTTCGGCATGGGACGGGGAAAGGGCTGTCACAGAAGGGCCGCAACCACCCTCAGCGATCTCCAGACCGGTTCCACGGCGGTGATAACCTCCTTCGCCGGCGGCAGGGGCTGCAGGGAAAAGATGACTTCCATGGGGCTCTTCCCGGGAACGGAGATAAAAGTTGTCCAGGCCCACGGGGAACATGGCATGATGCTTGTTTCAGTGGGTTCAACAAGGCTAATGGTGGACAGGGTCATGGCCGCCAGGGTAATGGTGGAAAAAGCCGGGTAGTTTTTTTGTCACTGGTTTTAGACTAATCTAAATCTCGAAGGAACGGATACAGGATGAAGATCAGCGAAATGAACAGGGGCGACACCGGAACGGTGACGGGCTACGAGCAGGGCGAGCGGGTCTACAGACAGAAACTCCTCAGGATGGGCCTGGTGAAGGGCTGCTCCTTCACCATCGTGAGAAAGGCGCCCATGGGCGACCCGGTGGAGCTTGAGATAGGCTCCCACAAGCTCACCCTCAGGAAGCAGGAGGCGGATGTGCTTCTCGTGGAGAAATGCTGACATGGAGAACACAATGAAAAAACTGCGGATAGCCGTTGCGGGAAACCCCAATGTGGGAAAGACCACCCTTCTCAACGCCCTCACCGGGTCGAAGCAGAAGGTGGGCAACTGGCCCGGGGTAACCGTGGAGAAGCTTGAGGGCTCCTACACACACAAATCAGACCTCGTTGAGGTAACGGACCTTCCCGGCATCTATTCCTTCACGGCCTTCTCCATAGATGAATCCATCGCCAGACGGTTCATTCTCGAGGAAAAGCCCGACATGATAGTGAACATCATAGACGCGACCAACCTCGAGAGGAACCTTTTCCTCACCACGCAGCTCCTGGAGATGCGGGTTCCCATGGTGGTGGCCCTGAACATGATGGACCTGGCGGAAAGACGCAGGGTCCGCATAGAGATAGAACACCTCTCACGGCATCTGGGCTGCCCTGTCATACCCATAAGCGCCTCGAAGGGCAGGGGCATCCAGGAGCTGAAGGACCTGATAAACGAAGTGGGCGAAAAGAGGCCGGTATCACAGACCCGGGTTGCCTACGACGAGATGCTTGAGAAAGCTGCGGACACCGTTTCAGAGGCGGTGGAAAGCATAGCCCGGCAGAGGGATGTGGACCCCCGCTGGCTTGCCCTGCGCCTCCTTGAGAACGACGAGTACGCCCTTGAGCTCTGCGGCGGTTCCGTTCCCGAAAAGCTGCTGGGTGAACAGATCTCCCGGGTGGAACGGCATGTGGGCGACGAGATGGACATAATACTCGCCGACGGCAGGTACGGGTTCATCCACGGCCTGGCCAGGGATGTCATAAACCGGACCGACGAGATACGAAGAACGGTCTCCGACAGGCTGGACACCGTTATGCTGAACAGGGTCCTGGGCATTCCCGTGTTCCTCGGAGTAATGTATCTGGTTTTCTCCGGCACTATCAACTTCGCCGGACCCTTCATCGATTTCTTTGACATACTTTTTGGAACCATCTTCGTGGACGGATTCAGGGCACTGCTGTCGGGAATCGGTTCCCCCGAGATAATAACAACCTTCCTTGCCGACGGCGTGGGAGGGGGCATACAGACGGTGGCCACCTTCATTCCCCCCATCTTCCTTATTTTCTTCTTCCTGTCCATTCTTGAGGATTCCGGCTACATGGCCAGGGCGGCCTTCGTGATGGACCGCTTCCTGCGGACCATCGGCCTCCCGGGAAAGGCCTTCATACCCATGCTTGTGGGTTTCGGCTGCAATGTGCCTGCGATCATGGCCACACGCACCCTCGAGAACAACCGCGACAGGGTTCTGGCCATCATGATGAACCCCTTCATGTCCTGCGGCGCGAGGCTGCCGGTCTACGCCCTCTTCGTGGCGGTGTTCTTCCCGGAAACCGGCGGACCTGTCCTTTTCAGCATATACCTCACCGGGATCCTTCTGGCGGTGGCCACCGGCCTGGTCTTCAAGCGGACGATCCTTAAGGGGGAGACATCCACCTTCGTCATGGAGCTTCCCCCCTACCACCTCCCCACCTTCAGGGGAATAATGTACCACACCCTCACCAGGCTGAAGGGCTTCCTCCTCAGGGCCGGCCAGGTGATCGTAATAGTCGTAGTGGTCCTCAGCTTCCTGAACTCCATAGGCACCGACGGCTCCTTCGGCAATGAAGATTCAGCAGGTTCCATCCTTGCCTTCCTGGGCAGAAAGGTCACCCCTGTCTTCGCACCCATGGGAATAACCGAAGACAACTGGCCTGCATCCGTGGGGCTTTTCACCGGGATCTTCGCCAAGGAGGCGGTGGTGGGCACACTGGACAACCTCTACACGACAATGGCCGACCAGCGGAACGAAACCCCGGGGGAACCGGAGGAATTCAGTTTCACCGAAGGCATCGCCGCCGCCTTCCAGGCAATACCCCAAGGCTTCCGTGACATGGGCTCCGCACTCTCGGACCCCATCGGAACCGGAACCGCCCTTGAAAATGTTGAAGCGGAAACCACCACCTTCGACATAATAAGGGAGAAATTCAACGGCACCGCCGGCGCCTACGCCTATCTGCTCTTCATACTCATCTACGCCCCCTGTGTCGCCGCCATCGCCGCCATATACAGGGAGACCAGCCTCAGGTGGGCCGCCTTCTCCACACTCTACCTGACCCTCCTGGCCTGGGTGGTGAGCACCCTTTTCTACAGAACCGCCACCTTCGCCGGGGCACCGGGGGAATCGGCGCTGTGGACAGGCATAGCCCTGTCTCTCCTCGCCGGCATGTTCCTGGCCCTGAAGCTGCTGTCAAAGGGCAGCGCCCTGAAGGCCTGAGATGTTCGGCGACATACTGGCCCTCCTGAAGGAACACGGCAGGCTCTCCCTCCGGGAGCTTGCCGCCCTTCTGGGCTCCGACCCCCAGGCGGTGGAGCCCATGATGGACATACTGGTGAAAAAGGGAAGGGTGGAACTGATAGCCTTCGGATGCTCCCGGGGAACCTGCTCAGGCTGCTCCTGCGCCAGCCGTGAGGACGCCATGATATACAGGCTTCCCTGAGGAGACTACGGAAGAGCTCCATGCGATTCGTTTGACTATCATGCCACCCGATGAGACGAAATAGCTGGCCGGGTCTTGCAGAGTTTTTTGATTGAGATACATTGGATAAGGTACGCAGGCAACGCCCCGAGGGGTGACCTGAGCCCGTCTCAATTAAGGACGGGCTTTTCTTTACCCCAGCGCCAATCTCCCACGGAAGAGTTTGAATGAATTGCCTTCCGTTCTACCTCCACTCATGACATCAGGTTACGTCACAGAGCTTATCAAGCTTACATGAGATCACTCGACTCTGCCAGGCAATCCATTTCAGGGATATGTGCTACATTTCCCAGCTTGAAGTGCAAATGGACCCTATTGACTCAGATTTGGCTTTGAACAATCATAACTTGGTCAAGGTCAACTGAGATAACCGGAGTCGGTACAATGATTTTTGAGTGAGAAGAATTGGAATCCCCTCTTGACATGGTATCACCTAATGATACTATATTGGGGTGATGAATAAGAAACACAGGACAACTCTAAGCAAGATATTCGAGAAGCCTGAGCGTTCTGATGTGCCATGGAGGGATATTGAGGCACTTATAACTGCTCTGGGCGGAGAGATATCAGAAGGGCAGGGATCTCGAGTCAGGGTATTCCTGAATGGAACCAGGGCTGTGTTTCATAGACCGCATCCAGAGCGAACCACAGCGAAGGGCGCGATCAAATCAGTAAGAAGGTTCCTGAGAGAAGCTGAGGTGAGTAAAGATGGAGTATAAAGGATATATCGGCAAAGTAGAGTTCGATGACGAGGCAAACATATTTTATGGAGAAGTAATCAATCTCCGGGATGTTGTCACATTTCAGGGTGAGACCGTAGATGAACTCAGGAAAGCATTCCGTGACTCAGTAGATGACTACCTTGAATTTTGTGCAACTCGTGGTGAATCTCCAGAGAAACCATACTCCGGTAAATTCATGGTTCGAGTTGAACCTGAGTTACATAAGGCACTTGCCATGCGAGCAAAAATGAATCACAAAAGCCTTAATGCATGGATAAATGACGCTCTGGAAACAGCAGTGAAATAAGATATCGTCACTCAACAACTGAATGAACCTGTCACAGGCGTTAATGTGCAGGCTTCGGTGATACCTGTGCAGGTTATTCAGAGCGTTACCGGTATGTTTGCAAAGCAGAGCCCCAGGTTCAGCTGACGGGCTTTTTCTTTCCTTCCCCGGTGCCGATATTATTCCCTGGAGGTTGTCATGAAACACTTTCTTCCAGTTCTTGTGTTCTGCTGCTTCGCCTGGGCTTCCCCGGTTGAGTTTCAGTTGATCGGACCGGTAGCCGACTCCTTCGGGGATCGTATAGATGTGGGGAGCTATGCGGCACCGCTCTTCACGGACTGGAACGGGGACGGTCTTGATGACCTGCTGATCGGTCAGTTCGACGGGGGGAGGATAAGGTTTTATCCCAATTCGGGCACTCCCGGAGAGCCGGTGTTCGATGGTTTTCAGTATCTCCTGGATGGAGGAGGCTTGCTCTCGGTTCCCTTCGGTTGATGCACCGGAGCCACTGATCCACAGGCTGTGGACTGGGACGGAGACGGCAGACTGGACATCATAGTGGGAGACAGGGAGGGAAATGTACACTTCTTCCGAAGACTCTCCTATGGTGACATTTATCTTGAGGAGCAGGACCTTGTAATTGTTCAGGGCAAACCCATTGATGTTGGCTACAACTCGGCTCCCTGCGTAACCGACTGGAACGCAGACGGACTGCCCGATATGGTCGTCGGCAACCTTAGCCCCCTTCCTTCCGGGGTGTATCTTTTCATCAATTCCGGAAGCCCCTTCTCACCTGAATACCTCAGCACAGACACTGTGTTCTTCCAGGGAGGGGTGATCGAACTAACTGCGGCCTATCCCGATGTGCATGACATGGACCTTGACGGTCTCCCGGACCTCCTTGTGGGTTCGTCAAACGGTACTGTCGCCTGTTATCTGAACTCCGGTACTCCGGAGCAGCCCCTGTTCGAGACAATGGAGCACCTCAGGGCCGATGGCGATGAGATATACATCTGCTCCTACGTGCGTCCGTCGGTGTGCAACTGGAACGACGACGGCTGTCCTGATATGCTGCTGGCAGATGACTCCGGCACGATCCTGCTGTTCCTGGGCGTGCCCCCTTCGGGTATTCCGCAGGAAAGCCAGACGGCTGTTCGATTGCTTGGCAATCCGGTGGATGCGCGGGTTGACCTTGAGGTAGCCCTTGTGGAAGATGCTTTCGTTTCCGTGACAATGTATTCCTTCGATGGAAGGGTGGTTCTTTCTGCTTCCCGGGGAGTGCTTCCCCCGGGTACAACGGAGATACACCTGGATACCGGGGACCTGATGAAGGGGGCATATCTGCTGAGGATCACCACTGGAACTTCGGAGACCACCCGTAGAATAGCAGTTATCCGCTGATTCTGCTATAAGCCTCCATGAAGAGAGATATCAGCAACATATTCGACGCGCCCGGGAAAACGAAGGAACCGATTCCGGGAATTCAGAAATCTCATGTTCTTAAGAATGTTTTTGAGCAGCCCGCAAAACAACAAGAACCCCGGCTTCATTCTCAGGTATCCAGCACCCTCCGCACCTTGAGGGCCATGGCTTCCACTGAGAAGGGCTTCTGTATGAAGTTGACCCCGTTTTCTATTATTCCTCGGCTTGCTATCACATTGTCGTTGTAGCCGGACATGTAGAGAACCTTCAGCCCCGGCATTTCTGCCTCGAGGATGGAGAAGAGTTCCCTGCCGTTCATCCCGGGCATCACTACATCGGTGAGCAGCAGGTCGATCTTCCCGGCGTTCTTAGCGGCTGTGACCGCTTCGGCTCCCGATGAAGCAGGGATCACCCGGTAGCCCTTGCCGGTGAGTATCTCTTCGGTGAGGTTACGCACCTGCTCGTCGTCCTCCACCAGAAGGATCACCTCGGCGCCGCCGGGAGCGGAGCCCGGGGAACTTCCGTCTGCCGAGAGTACGGATCCGGCTCCGGCGGCGGGGAGGTACACGCTGAACACCGTTCCCTTCCCCTCTTCGCTGTGGACCCAGATGTAGCCGTTGTGCTGCTTCACTATTCCATACACCGTTGCCAGGCCGAGACCGGTTCCCTCGGTTGCGCTCTTCGTTGTGAAGAAGGGCTCGAAGACCTGGTCAGCCACATCCCGGGACATTCCCCTGCCGGTGTCCGCCACCTGGAGACGGCAGTATTCCCCTTCGGCCATCTCCTCGGGCTCGGTGGAGGTTCTGCCGCAGACCATCACCGACCTTGTGGATATGGTGAGCCTCCCTCCTTCCGGCATGGCGTCCTGGGCGTTAACCGCGAGGTTCATGAGTATCTGCTCGATCTGCCCTTTGTCGCCCAGTGTGTACTGGGGCTCCTCGGAAAGCCTGTACTCTATCTCTATGTCCTCGGTTATGGTACGGCGGAGGAGTGTGCCGAACTCTTCCAGCAGCCAGTTGAGGTCCAGCCGGCCGAACTCAAGGGTCTGTTTCCTGCTGAAGGCCAGGAGCTGGTGCACCAGGTCACGGGCCCTTTCACCGGCGCTCACTATCTGGGCAACCTGCTCAAGTTCATCCCCGGGAAGCGCCTGTGAGGCCATGAGCATTCCGCCGTAGCCCAGGACAGGTGTGAGCAGATTGTTCAGGTCGTGGGCCACGCCGCCAGCAAGCCTTCCCACGGACTCCAGCCGCTGGAACTGCTGGAAACGCTCTTCAAGCCTGCGGTTCTCCCTCTCTATCTTCTTCTTTTCGGTGATGTCCTGGCCAACCACTATGGCCGCTGGCCTGCCGTTCATCATCACGGAAACGGAGGTGGAGTAGGACCACCTTTCGGTGCCGTCGGGGCGGGTGAACTTCAGTTCCACCGGCTTGTTGCTGCTGCCCTGCTCGGTGTTCGCCATTCTGTTCCTTACCAGTGTTCCATATTCCCCGGTAAAAGCCTCCAGAGGATCGGTGCCGATCACCATCGAAGGGTGCGGATACCCCAGGAGCTCTGCCCCGGCGGGGTTGCAGTAGATGTAGCGGCCCTCCTGGAGAAGCATTATGCCGTAGGGGGAGTTCTCCACCAGGGCCCGGAATCTCTCCTCGCTCTCCTGGAGGGCATTTTCAGCCTCGGTGCGGTCGGTGATGTCCATCATGGTAACAAGGGCCATACTCTTGTCGCCAACGGAGAGGGGGGTGGTGGAAACCAGGAGATTCAGGTTCCGTTCCACACCGTTATGCTCCATGGAATAAAGGGCCTCCACCTGAAGGTGGGTTTTGCCGCTTTCCAGAGTGTCCAGCACCGTGTTCTTTATCACGCAGTCCTCACAGGCCCCGCCGAAACCGCAGCCCCTGGGGTCGTCAAGGGCATGGACGCACCGGAGGGCCTCTCCCCCCCGAAGGCCGTGCATTTCCTCCTCGGTCCTTTCAGCGAACTGGGTGGCGAACCCGTTCACCTGCTGAACCCTCCGCTCACCGTCCACCACCATCATCAGTATCGGGGCGTTCCTGTAGATAGCGGTGAGGAGGGCCTGCTGCTCACGGCGGTGTTCCTCCAGCCTTTTTCTTTCGGTGATGTCGCTTGCTATGCTGAGTATTGCCCGCTGCCCCATCCATTCGATCTTCTTTGCCATTATTGCCAGGGGAAAGACCGTGCCGTCCTTCCTGAAGTGCCGGCTCTCGAAGTTTGCCTCGCCTTTCTCCAGGATTTCCTTAACCCTTTTTTCTATGAGTTCCGCGCTCTCGGGAACGTCAAGGTCGTTCAGGTTCACCTTCTTGAACTCCTCCTCGCTCTGGTATCCGTGGAGCTTCACGGTTTCCCTGTTGCCGAAGAGGAACTCGCCCTTCGTGTTGTGTATGGTGATGGATGCCGGGGCGGAGTCCAGCATCTGTCCAAGAAGCCTGATGCGCTCTTCGCGGCTCTTGGCCCTGGTGACATCAAGGGCATTGCCCACGAACTGGATGAGTTTCCCTCCGCCATCGTAAACCGGGGTCACCACCGAGCGGAACCACCTGGTGGAGCCGTCGGCGTGGAGAACACGGAACTCCGCGGCGGGAAGGGCGGTTTTCTGGGATTCGGTGTTCACAAGTCCCTGCTGGCAGAACTGAAGGTCCCCTTCATGTACGAAATCGGAGAAAAGCCTTCCCTGTACCTCCTCGGGAGTGTGGCCCAGATGGGTTTCCCAGCTTGGGGAAACGAAGTCGATAACGCCGTCTGGAAGAACGGTGTAGATGATGCTCTGGCTGTTCTCGACAAGGAGACGGTACTTCCTTTCCGCCTCCTCCAGTGCCGCCTCGGCCATCTTCCTTTCCGTGGTTACGGTGAAGTAAACGGAAACGGAACCGTCGGGCTGGGGATAGAGCCTTATGTCGTACCAGTTCTCGAAGGGCTCTGTGGGGAACCAGGTCTCGAACCTGACGGGTTCGCCGGTATTCACCGCCTGGAGGTACTTCTCGCCGAAGATGGAGTCGATCCCCGCTGGGAAAACGCCGTCGGCCCGGCGTCCCACCACCTCCCCGGCGGGAATACCCAGTATGTTCTCCGCGGCCCTGTTGAAATAGGTGATCTCCAAGCCGCCGTCGAGGGTAAGCATGGCATCTGAAATGCTGTCGAGTATCCGGGCCTTCTCACCCTCCCTGGCCTTGCTTTCCTCTTCCACGGAGAGCCTGTGAAAGCCCAGGGATATGTCCTCTGTCAGTTCCCGGAAAAGGCCGGTTTCCTCGGAGCTTCCGGCGAAGTCACCGGGCACCGACGCGGAGAGAACTCCGAAAACATGGTCTCCCTTGTAAAGAAGCCCGGTGAACCCCCCCCCGCCGTCGTATCTCTTTGCAAGGGGGCAGCCGGGGCACTCCTCCGGGGGAGACTGAATGAAAACCGGTTCCCGGGAATCGAGGACCATTCTCATGCAGAGGGGGAAATTCCCGCTGCAAAGGGCTTCCTCCATCTGGCAAAAATTGCCGTCGAAACCGCTCGAGGCTGTGTATTCCACTGCGCCCCGCCGGTTCAGAAGGGCTATCCAGGTGGTGTGGTAGCTGAGGTTCTCCGTTAGAATGGCACATATCCCGTCGGCCAGGGCGCGGGGGTCCTTCTCTCCGGCGATGAGCTTGTTCACCGCCCTTATGGTGTGGAGGACCCTCTTGATGTGGGCCTGTTCCCTCCTTGCGGACTCCAGCTGAACAATCAGGGTCTCGCCGGATTTCAACAGGGCGTCGGCCTGCCCCTCCTGAATGGCATTCAGGGCGGACTCGGCGTTCTCAAGCCTCCTCAGAAGCTGTTCCCTGGATAATCCTTTGCCTTCCATTCACCTCACCATACCGCTTTAAGGGCTTCGACGCTGCTCAGATTCCCATAGATCAGGGTTCCGGTCCGCGGGTTCCCTATCAGAAGGGCCGGTGTGATGTAGATGCCGTTCTCCACCGCTTCGGAAGGGTTCTTCAGAACATCTATTATCTCCACATCGGTGTCCTCCCCGCCGAAGGATTCCAGGAACTCCTTAAGGTTCTCCAGGGCCATTCTGGAGTTGGGGGCGTCTCCGGCAATGAAGAGCTTCACCGTCTTCCCGCCGGAGGGGGTCATCGGCGGTCCTCCCCCATTATCTCAATGCCCCGGTCGGTTATATTGAAAGTGTGTATAGAGCTGGAATGGTGCCGGCCCCGGGATTTGAGAACACCCATTTCCCGGACATAACGGCCGCTTCTGACCTCGTTCCGGAGAACTACCACAGTGTCTATCACCGATGACAGGTCGATCCCGGAGATCTCACTTCCATAATCCCTGGCCGATGCGAGGTTGGTGAGGAGGGAGGTGATTCCCCGCTGCTTGCAGTGGTCGATCAGCCGCAGAAGATAGTCGAAGGCCGCGTGGCTCGAACCCATCCTTCTGCAGGCTGAAATGGCGTCTATCATCAGGTGTTCCGGCTGGAAGTCCTCTATGGCCCTGAAGGCCTGTATCAGGTGTTCCTCCACCCCCTGGGACTCCGGCATGGATGAAATGAACTCAAGCATTCCCGATTCCATCACAGGCTTCAGATCTATGCCGGGACTTATCATACAGGAAACCAGGGCGTCCCATGACTCCTCGAAGTCCAGATAGAGCACCCTCTCCCCTCTGGAGGTTATGTCCTTGACGAAGGAGCAGAGAAAGGTGGTCTTACCGGTGCCTGTACTTCCTGAGATAAGGGTACAGGAACCCCTCCTGAAACCGCCGCCCAGAAGTTCGTCAAGGCCCGCTACCCCGGAGGAAAGGCTTTCACCAAGGGCCTTCTGCTGAAGTGATGTCTGGGTAACTGGAATGATCCAGGTTCCCCTGTCGGTTATCCCGAAGGGATACTCGTTCCTGCCGAATGCGGAGCCCCTGTACTTCACCACACGAAGCCTTCTGGTGGTTATCTGTTCCTGAACCCTCTGGTCGAGGTGGATCACGCAATCGGCCATGTAGTCCATGAAGCTGTAGTGGGAAGACGCCGGTCCCCGGGGATCACGCTTCACCGTAAGGATGGATGTAAGCCCGGAGTCCAGCAGCCATTCGTGGATGGAGCGGAGCTCGGCCCGTTCAGCGGGACGGTCGTTCAGCAGTGTAAGGAAAGCGTCCGGGGCGTCGATGAGAACCATCCCGGCACCGATGGCGGCCACTCTGCTCTCCAGTATGGCCGTTACACCACGGAGATCGAAGGAACCGGCGAGAAGGGCTTCCGGCTGGATCCGGGCGCTTATGATTGCCAGCATGCCCTTCTCCTCGAGATCCGTCATGTCCCATCCGAAGGCGCGGGCGTATCGCCGCAGGGCGGTTTCCCTTTCCTCGAAGGTGAGTATCACACCCGGGGTTCCCGCAAGGGCGTTCCTCACAAGGATCTCCATCCCAATAAGGGTCTTGCCGGTGCCCGGTCCACCGCTGAGCAGCGTAAGGGATCCCTTCGGAACTCCGCCCCGAAGGACATCGTCGAGGCCCCTGAGCCCCGTTGGCACCTTTTCGATGACACTGGTCATGGTATCCGTTCCCATGGCACCCTCCTGGTCAGGAGCATGGTGAACGCCCTTTCGACGGAAACGGCATTCACCGTTCAGAAGATAAGGATTACAGAAACCGTATATAACCCGGAGGGGAAACGATGCCAATATTTCTCTCCCTTTGACAATCATCCCCCGGGGGAACATCTTGAACCGATGGAACAAAGACAAAGAAGGCTCAACGACGCCGGGGAAACCCGGGGAAGCTGCGTTATCTACTGGATGCAGCAGGCCCAGCGGGCCCGCTGGAACCATGCCCTTGAACACGCGATCATTCAGGCCAACGAGAAGAAGGTGCCCCTCTATGTGTTCTTCGGCCTGAACGGCTCGTATCCCGGGGCCAACGCCAGGCACTTCACCTTCATGCTTCAGGGGCTGGCTGAAACCGCCCTTTGCCTCAGGGACAGGGGCATCGGCCTGGTACTCAGGATCTGCGATCCCCCCTCCGGCGCCGTAAAACTCGCCGGCGAACTGGGGGCATCCGCCCTGGTTACCGACTGCGGCCACCTGAGAATTCAAAGGCAGTGGCGGAGAAGGGCTGCTGATTCACTTGCCATACCGGTAACGGAAGTGGAAACCGATATGGTGGTCCCGGCATGGACAGCCTCGGACAAAAGGGAAACAGCCGCCTGGACACTGCGGAAAAAACTGGTTCCCCACCTGAACTGGTTCATGGAGCCCGTGGAGGAAACAGACCCGCTGAAGGATACGGCGAACCACTCCATTTTTACCCTTGACCCTTCGGACACACAGGGACTCATGGCAAAGCTGAAACCGGACAACTCGGTTAAGCCCTCGGAGGTATTCACCGGAGGGGCGTCGCAGGCTGAGGAAAGGTGGCGGCGGTTCCTGGAGGAAAAGCTTCCGGACTATGAAAAACTGGCCAGGGAGCCGGGGACAGAGGGCACTTCACTCATGAGCCCGTATCTTCACTTCGGCCAGATATCGCCTCTGAAAATGGCCCTGGAGGCCAGGGAAAGGGGCAGCTCCGAAGCCTTCCTGGAGCAGCTTGTCGTAAGACGGGAACTGGCGATCAACATGGTTCACTACTCGGAGAACTACGACATGTTCTCCATTGTTCCCGGCTGGGCAAAGAAGACACTCGATGACCACATACAGGACACCAGGGAAGGGGTCTATTCCCTGGAGGAGCTGGAGAGTGGGCAAACCGCCGACGAATACTGGAACGCCGCCCAGATGGAAATGGTCAGAACCGGCCACATGCACGGATACATGCGGATGTACTGGGGCAAGAAGGTAATACAGTGGACGGAAAGCCCGAAGACCGCCTTCGGGTACATCAGTCTGCTGAATGACAGGTACCAGCTCGACGGCAGGGACCCCTGCAGCTACGCCGGGATAGCCTGGTGCTTCGGAATGCACGACAGGCCCTTCGGAACCTTCCCGGTAACCGGGAACCTCAGAAGGCTGGGCTCGGGCCTGGAGAGGATGAGAAAAGCCGGGTCCTCCCGCTACAACCGCTACCTGAAAAGGGTCAGTTCAGGCTCCTCCTGATGAAGTCCAGGACCCGTCCCTCTATCTCATCCCTGGTTCGGCGGAAGAATTCAAGCTTTTCCTGTTCCCCGCCCTGGAAGGCCGCCGGGTCATCAAGGTCCCAGAACTCCCGGACACCGGCCCATGGATAGATGGGGCATTTATCCTCGGCCCTCTGGCACACGGTTATGAGATAGCCTATGTACACCTGCCTGTCGAAGAACTCGTCGAGAAGCCCCTTTGACCTGTGATGAAGGGCCTCGAGGTCCAGCCCCTTCTCCCTCATCACCGTAATGGTGAAGGGGTTGATGGGCACCGGCTCCAGCCCTGCGCTGAGGGCCTCGAACCGGTCCTTCCCGTGAAGCCTGAGAAAGGCCTCGGCCATCTGGCTCCGTGCGGAGTTGCCGGTGCACAGAAAGAGCACCTTCGTTCTCGCCATTTTTTCCTCCCGGTTGTGATCCAACCGGTAGAATAGGAATGAATTGTTAAAGTTTAATTAAGGGTGTTGATCCTTATCGCTTCCCTGCCCCGCTGGAAAAGCCTCTCAAGGATGTCCGTGTCCGCCGGGACCCTTGCTGAAAGGGTGTCCCCAGCTGAAGGACAGTACGCCTGAAGATGGCCGTAAACCCCGGCCTCCTCCCGGATGTTCCGCCGGGCGAGCCATAACACATGGGACAGCTCCTCGGGATATATCTCCAACGGGACCGAACCCCACATGTCCCTGTAGACGCACCGGCCATGGCTGTATTCCAGGCTCTCGGTATCGGTTCTGAGGGCGAAGAACACTCCCGGGTCTGAAAGGGTCTCCCAGGCCTCGGTCATGAAACCGTTCCAGCTCTCCATGTACTCCATGTCCCCGTCCCGGACCACGCAGCCAAGGGAACTGAACCGTATACCGGTTTCATCATCCCGGACGACTTCGGCGGATGGCCTTCCGAATGTAATGTAGTACAGCTCTCCCCGGGCGAAGGCCTCCATGGCCTCGGTGGCACCGGTGGAGAAAAGGCACAGGCCAAGAACAAGCAGATTCATCTTTCACGCTCCCTTCTCCTGTAACATACATGGAAAAATTGAATGATATTCCAGCCTGGTTTTTTTCAACCGGTTTTCGGAGGGAGTTCCAATGAAGTTCACAGTTGTCATGCTTTTCGCCACCTTCGCCCTGTTCGCCGCCGAGGTTTCCATGGAAACCGCCGAGGCCCTTGTAAAGGCAAGGATGCCAGGAGGGTTCCGGGTGAGTGAGCGCCTCATCCTTGAAGGCGATGGGTTCGATGCGGGTTACGCCTTCCTTCTGGAGCCCGGGGGGTTCTTCATAACACCCTCCGATGACAGGCTCCCTCCGGTGATCGCCTATTCTGTCAATAACGGGCTTTTTGACCGCTTCGGCGAAAGCCCCATGCTGGAGCTTGCCGTCAGGGATCTCACGGCGAGGCATGCGGTCCTGGAACTGCTTCCGGATAACAGCGGGGAGTGGACCGCCCCTCCGGGTCCCCTGCCTGAGCAGTGGCCACCTGAGGGTTCAACCCCCACCGGGGGCTGGCTGGAGGAGAACTGGACACAGAACGCCCCCTACAACCAGTACTGCCCCATGGATCTCATCGCCGGGGTGAGAAGCCTTGCCGGCTGCCCCGCGGTGGCCATGGGCTCCATTCTCAACTTCCACATGGAAACCAACGGCACCAGGTTCGACGATACCGACGACTACTACCACAACTACCACGAGTACTACTGGATAGACGACGACAGCGAGAACCACGACTTCCCCTCATGGAGCCAGCTCAACCTGCTGCTGGACACCCTCGAGGCCCACTATGCCCTTAGTGTTATCACCCCCCAGGACAAAGCCGCCCTTGTCTACGCCAGCGGAGCGGCGTGCAGACAGGTCTACACCGGCTCCGTTTCAGGCACCTTCGGTGTGAACCAGGCCTTCGACGGTTATGTCAGGTTCGGCTTCCAGTCATGCGAGCTGCTGGGGGAATCCTCGGACAGCCTTATGGAAAGGCTTTCCCAGAACATGATGAACGCCATGCCCGCCCACCTGGCCATAGTGGACGAGGGACCCACCTACGGCCACAATGTGGTGCTGGACGGCTACAACACCGACGGCTTCTTTCACATCAATTTCGGCTGGGGAGGCTCCAGCAACGGCTGGTACAGCTTCCCCCTCACGGGCATGCCCTACGGAATGAACATCATAGAGGGGGTGGTTGTGGACATAGGCCAGCAGGCGCAGTCCGCCGGGGGCGAGCAGGCCGGGGAGACCCTGTTCACCACACCGGTGGCAAACCCCGCCGGTCTTTCATTCACAGTGGGAGTTTCCAGCCCGGTCACCGTTTCGGTGTACTCCGTCAATGGAAGGCTCATGGAGGAAACCCCGGCGGACAGGAACAACCCCGCGGTGATCTCCACGGAGAACTACTCCGCCGGGGTTTATGTTCTCAGGGCAGCCGACGGCGTCAGGGTGGACAGGGCGGTCTTCACCGTTCTCCGATGAGCAGGGCCTACTCCAGGAAGGGGTACTTCCAGTCCAGCGGCGGGGCGAAGGTCTCCTTCACGGTACGGGCGCTAACCCACCGGAGAAGGTTCAGGGGGCTTCCGGCCTTGTCGTTCGTTCCCGAACCCCTGCCTCCTCCGAAGGGCTGCTGCCCCACCACGGCGCCTGTGGGCTTGTCGTTTATGTAGAAGTTCCCCGCGGAATGGCTGAGCTTATCCATGGCCTGAATGATCTCCCCGCGGTCACGGGCGAAGACAGCCCCGGTGAGGGCATAGGGTGATGTGGAGTCAAGGAGTTCAAGGGTCTCAAGGATCCTGTCGTCGTCGTAAACGAAGACCGTGAGCACCGGACCGAAGAGCTCCGTGCCCATTAGTTCGTGCCTGGGATCGTCCACCCTTATCACAGTGGGTTCGATGAAGTAGCCCTTCGACTTGTCGAATTTTCCCCCGGTGACGGTCTCGCACCCCGGGGCTTCTGCAGCCCTTCCTATGAAGGGTGTGATCGTGTCGAAGGAATTCTCGTCTATCACAGCATTGATGAAGTTCCCGAAGTCCCGTACATCCCCCATATTCATGGCTTCCACCATGGCGGTGAGTTCTTCCTTGAGCCGGGGCCAGACACTCTTCGGTATGTATGCCCTGGAGGCGGCGCTGCACTTCTGCCCCTGATACTCGAAGGCTCCGCTGGCAAGGGCCACCGCCACGGCGGTTACCTCGGCGGAGGGATAGGCGAAAACGAAGTCCTTTCCGCCGGTCTCACCAACGAGCCTGGGGTATGAAACATATTTCTCGAGGTTCTGTGCTGTCTGCTTCCACAGCCAGTTGAATGTGCCGGTGGAACCGGTGAAGTGTATCCCCGCCATGTATCTGCTGGCGGTAACCGCATTGCCTGCCACCCTCCCGCTGGCGGGAACGAAGTTCACCACGCCGTCGGGAAGGCCTGCTTCACGAAGAAGTTCCATTATGTACCAGTTGGACAGGACCGCCGTTGTTGCTGGCTTCCATACGGAGGTGTTCCCCATGAGGGCCGGAGCAGTTGGGAGGTTGGCCGCTATGGAGGTGAAGTTGAAAGGAGTAACTGCGAATACGAATCCCTCAAGGGGCCTGTACTCAAGCCTGTTAAGCTGATCGTGGCCGGAGGAGGGCTGATCGCGGTAAAGGTCCGAGGCGAAGGCGGCGTTCATCCTGAAGAAGTCCACCGTTTCAACGGCGGCATCAATCTCAGCCTGAAAGGGATTCTTGCTCTGACCGAGCATTGTGGCGGCGTTAACCTTTGCCCTGTAGCGTGTGGCGAGGAGCTCACCGGCCTTGAGGAAAATTGAAGCCCTCTCCAGCCAGGGCATTCTCATCCAGTCATACCGGGCCTTCAGCGCGGCGGCGCAGGCGTCGCATATCTCCGCCTCCCCCGCCCTGTGGAACCTTGCCAGCACATGTCCGTGGTCGTGGGGCATGGTTACATCCACAAGATCCCCTGTCCTTACCTCTTTCCCGCCTATGAGGGCGGGTATATCAATGACCTGAGAGGCCTGGCGGTCGAGCTCCCTGGACAGTTCTTCGCGCTCAGGGGTTCCCGGGGCGTAGGAAAGAACCTCCTCGTTCTCCGGTTTTTCGATGGAGAAGATCATGTTGTTCACGGTGCCTCCTGTCTTTGAATGAAGCGTTATGATAATTCATCATATCGTTTCGTCAACGGCTCCGTTCTCAACTTACGCAAAGGGCCCGCCCCTGTAAAGGGACGGGCCCGGAAGGAATGACGGTTCCGTTAGCGGAGAAGTGTCATTCTGGATGTGGCGGAACCGGCGGGAGTGGTTGCCCGGACGAAGTAGAGACCGCAGCCGAGCTCACCGGGCACGCTCCAGCTGAACATGTGGGAGCCGGAGTCGAGGCTTCCGGTGTGAACGGTTTCAACGGTTCTTCCGGAAACATCGTACACGGCTATGTTGGCCATTCCCGTAACCGGGAGGTAGAAGGAGAAGCTGGCCTGGGAGGTCACCGGGTTGGGGGAAACGGCTGAAAGTACGCCGCTGAATCCCTGGACCTCGGCATTGGCCTGGTCCTCCATGGAGGTGAGCTCAAGGGCGGCAAGGGCGGCCTGGTAGGCGTCTACACGGCCGGCGCCGAAGTAGTTGTCTTTGCCAGTGGCGCCCAGGTCGAGGGAGGTGACCTCGAGAATGGAATCAACCTGAGCAGGTGTGAGTTCCGGGTTAACGTTAAGCAGCAGGGCCATGAGGCCGGCAACATGAGGGGTGGCCATGGAGGTGCCGCTCATGGTGGTGTAGCCCGCGGGGTTGGAATAGCTGCAGCTGACGATGTCGGAACCGGGAGCTGAGACATCGGGGTCGATGAGGCCGATCTCCGGGGCGGTGTCGGCATAGTCGTTCCAGGGAGCGTCGTATTTCCATGTGGAGTAGCCCAGGCTGGAGAAGGAGGAAAGGGCGTCGGAACTGGTGGTGGAACCCACTGTGACCGTGGCGGAAAGGCCGCCGATTGTGGTCTGGTCGGGGTGGAGCCAGGGGGGAGGGCAGTCGCCGGGGGTGCGGATGTCGCCGGGGGTGCTGGGGTTGCCGCTTTCGTTACCGGCGGCTATGGAGTGGATGACTCCCGCGGCGAGAACGTTCTCCTCGGTTTCCCTCCAGGTCTGGCGGTCGGGGCTCTGGCTCTGGGGCCAGCCAAGGGAGGTGGAGATAACATGGGCGCCGTGCTCTACGCTGAATTCGAAGGCGTCCCAGACATCCTGCTCGTCGCCGAAGGTGGTTCCAACCCTGAGGGCCATGATGGTGGCCTGGGGAGCAACTCCGCAGGTGGTTCCGGCGTTGCCGTTGCTGGCCACTGAACCGGCGCAGTGGGTGCCGTGACCGCTCTGGTCCATGGGGTCGCCGTCGTTGTCGGCGAAGTCCCAGCCGTAGTGGTAACCCGCGGCGGTGTCGTGCCACATCTGGTTGTGGAGGTCGATGTGGTTGTAATTCACGCCGGTGTCAACCACGCTCACGATGACTCCCTGGCCCTCGTAGCCCATGGCCCACACTTCCGGAGCGTCTATCTTGTCAACGCCCCAGGCGTTGGCCAGCATGAGCTCCTCACGGGTGGTTTCCCTTACCTCAACGGGCTCGATGAGGATGTTGGGGAATGTTTTCATGGATACCCATTCCACATCTTCCCTTGAGGCGATGGCCCGGATGACCTCGGGGGTGGCGGCGCAGCCGATGGCGCTCACTATCCAGTTGGTGCGGATCTCTTCAACAGAACCGGCGGGGAAGCCGTTCAGGGCTTCGAGCACAGGAGCCTGCGCGCCTTCGGCGAACTGCTTCAGCTCGGCCACGGCGAACTGCCTTCTGCCGGCGGCATTCATTGTGGTTGCCACGGAGTTGATGTAGTCGAGGTCGGCACGGCCGGCGGGTTTGATTATCACATGGATGAGCTGGTCGGAGGAGGCTCCGGCCATTTCCGCCTGGAGCAGATCGGTAATGGTTCCCGCTGAGAGAACACCTGTCAGCAGAATAACACAAAGAATGAACTTCTGCATTAACATTCCTTTCGAATATGCGGCAAAACCGCGGTTAATAACAAAGCTGCCAATTAGCGTTCAACAACTTAGCATGCGGACTCTGAATATGTGCACAGCAGGAAGAGATGCCAATGCCCTCCATATCCCGGCCACATTATCAGAACATCCGTACACGGTAATGGTTCCCCGGTCTGTGTCATTGACCTGCCGGTGTTTCCCGGGGTATCATTCGTTTCAGGAAATGGATGAGTTCTCACCGCCGGTGGATTTCACCGGAAACCTCAGGACGGTGCATTATAATCGCCACCTTCATCTCGCCCGGACCGCCGAACCCATGACAGGTATCCTCCTTGACCTCCGGGAAACCGTAAGCATCCACCCGGTTTTCGGCCTGGGAATACTCCTCGTGGGAAGCTGGTTCCTGGGCTGGGTTGCTGAGAAAAGGGGAATCCCGGCGGTTTCCGGTTTCATTCTGGCGGGAATGCTTCTGGGCCCCCAGGTAACGGGGATGGTCCATGCGGACCTCTACGCCCGAATGCAGCCCATCACACAGATAGCAGTGGCGGTGATAGCCGTTGTGATAGGCAGCGAGTTCAGGCTGGCCCGTATCAGGAGAATACGCAGGGCAATGGCTGCGATCACCGCCATGCAGCTCACCGCCACCTTCTTCATCACCACCTTTGCCCTTGTCCTGTCCGGGATAATGCCCCTGCACACCGCTGCCATACTTGGCGCCATCGCCACAGCTACATCGCCAACGGCCACTGTGACCATCGTCCGGGACCTGAGGGTAAAGGGCAGCTTCATCGATCATCTCTACGGTGCCATTCCCCTGGATGACGCAGGCTGCATTCTGCTCTTCGCGGTGGTAATAGCGGTAACCGCGGGCTTCCTTCAGCCCGGGGAAGCCTCCATTCTCGAATCGGTGATGCACTTCACCGGGGAGCTGGCCGGATCACTGATACTGGGTCTGGCAACGGGGCTTGCCCTCAGGAAAAGCTCATCCGGGAAGGACAACATCAATTCCATCTACATCATCAGCCTGGGGCTTCTGTGCCTTATGACCGCCCTTGCCGCGGCGTTCCACCTCTCACCCCTGCTGGCGGGGATGGCGGCGGGGGCTGTGATGGCCAACTCACCCAGGGGCGGGAAAAGGGTGATAGAGTCCCTGGAAATGCTCGCCCCTCCCCTCTACGCGGTTTTCTTCGCCATAGCCGGGGCCGAGCTCGAGCTGGGAGTGCTGGGGGACAGAACCGTGCTGCTCACCGGGGGGCTCTACATCCTTTCAAGGGCCGTGGGAAAATACTTCGGTGTATGGCTGGGGGCGGTGCTGTCCGGAACCGAGGGGGAGATAAGGAAATACCTGGGCCTTGCCATGCTGCCCCACTCAGGGGTCACCATAGGTCTTCTGCTGTATGTTCAAACCTCTGAATCCTTCGCCGGGCACAGCGGACACCTCGCCCCCCTGGTGGTGAGCGTTGTGCTGATGTCGGTGCTTGTAAACGAACTCATCGGGCCGGTACTTTCCAAATACGCCATTCAGAAGGCCTGTATCGGGTAGGCGGTAGTTTCTCAACTACCGCCTCCCACAGCACCGTGCGTACGGTTCCGTACACGGCGCTTCCTGTGTTGCTCTTCTAATCATCATATTTTCAAGCAGTGAGTACAAGCCCATACTGTTAAAGAGATCTTAAGGGATAAGCCGTATTAATGTGCGAGGCCCCGCTGTTGAACCACGGGCCTCGCCCGTTGTACGCGCTCTGCCTCGCCCTGTCCAAACTTAGTCCTCTGTTCATCAGTTTCTTCACTCGGAACTGAGGCCGTTTCCATTGACGCCACAGCAGGTTGCGGAGGTGTCTGCGTATCCAGCTGTCCAGCTCCTCGAAAACGTTCTTAACCTCGACCAGTGAAAAGTAATTGAACCAACCCCGCAGTTTCGGATTCAGCTCTTCATTGATGAATCGCTTAAGGTTACGACCCCGTCCTCTATGAAAACACTTTACAAGGTTCCTCTTCAGTCGGTGAACCGACTCCTTTGCAACCTTGAGCCTGGGTTCCCTGTTACTGGTCATGCTGTAACCAAGGAATTTCCGTTTCCATGGACGGTCTACCGCACTCTTCTCCCGGTTCACCTTCAGCTTAAGCCGTTTCTCCAAAAATGCGCTGATCGATTCAAATACCCGCTGTCCGCTACGCTCCGTCTTAACATAGATGTTACTATCGTCTGCGTAACGGCAAAAGCAGTGTCCTCTGCGCTCCAGTTCCTTGTCCAGTTCATCCAGAAGAATGTTGGACAGGAGCGGAGACAGCGGACCGCCTTGCGGAGTGCCTTCGTACCTCGACGATACGACACCATCCTCCATCATCCCTGCCTGGAGGTATCTGCGAATTAGCCGCAGTACCTCCTTGTCCTTGACCTTCCGTGCAACTCTCGACATCAGAATGTCGTGGTTAACACGGTCAAAGAACTTTTCCAGGTCCATATCTACGACCCACCTGTGACCGTCTGCCACAAACTGCCGTGCTGCAAGCACGGCCATGTGTGCACTCCGGCCGGGGCGGAATCCGTAGCTGTGCTCGGAAAAGAAGGGGTCAAAGATTGGGCTCAGTACCTGATGAAGCGCCTGCTGAATCATTCGGTCAACCACTGTAGGGATACCCAGCTGTCGCATCCCCTTTCCCCCGGCCTTGGGTATCTCAACCCTCCGCACAGGTTGTGGCTTGTACCGACCGCTCAGCAGCTCTTCTTTAACCCTGTGCCAGTTTTCAATCAGCCACGGCTTCAGGTCATCCACGGTCATACCGTCGATACCCGGTGCTCCTTTGTTGGCTATGACCCGTTTGAAAGCCAGCTGCATGTTCTCC
>NPIE01003362.1_pt1 | contig 65286 bp, 58 predicted proteins | sample 8637661 | NCBI WGS metagenome assembly NPIE01 (sample SAMN07420842, study PRJNA396082) | bioreactor metagenome | isolation source: sample BA12 brine-fed electro-methanogenic bioreactor BA | place: Japan: Kochi | collected 2016-12-09 | reverse complement strand
CCGCGAAAAACTTTGATTTCAGGTGGGATTTTGGGGACAGTAGACAAAAAAGACAGCCGTAGGCAATAACCAACGGCTGTCTGTGAAATACTGAGTATACTGACTGCCTAAACTGATTAAGCAGTTAGGATCTTACTCTTCATCAGCTTCATCAGTATCCTGATGGAGCTTGCGCTGTTCAAGAGCTCTGAGTACCTGAATCTCTCCAAGTCTTCTCCATTCGGAAGTTCTTCTGGAAGACTCACGTGCATCCAGGATTCCCCAAAGGGATTCATTGTCAATATCGCCCGTTCCAGGAAGGACAGCAAGGTCGTAGGTCAGTTTTGCGTCTTTGATATAGGTTATTACATCTCCGCCTTCCTGAGCTGCATCCTTGTAGAGTACGAAGCCGATGAGCTTGCGCATCGGAGTAGTCCGTGGATAAAGAGGAAAGTTACGGAGTTCACGATTACGGACATCGGAGATGTAGTTGGGGTTGACCCAGCCGAGGGTTCTCCAGCCGTTAAAGTTCATGTAATCGAGAAACATGGTCCGCTCGTTACCGTTTTCATCCTTGAGGATGATTCCAAGACCGTTGGGAAAGTTGCTGCCGTATGCATTCACGGAAATACTTTTAATCGAACCAACGTTCTTGACAACTCCATATCCTTCGAACTTGCTTCCTGTACGGTCAGTTTCATCTTCTACGAGAGTACCATCCGCCTGAAGCTCATTCCGTCTCATGTAAGCAGGAATCTCAAACGGAGGTTTGATAATCGCATAAGAATTGAAAGGTTCTTCAGGAAAGTGAACCCGAATACCCATAACCGTTTCGCCTGCAAACTTGCTTGCCTGTTCGTTTACAGGTGCTTCCTTGGTGTAGGAAAGCTTCATATTAGCGACAGTCTGAGAAGAGGACGCCAGTTGAACATCCCACTTTCCAATTGCAAGAGAGGTTTTCATCAGTTCTTTTTCTTCTTCGGTGTAACCGACACCTGCCTTTCCGGAAAAATCCACAAGAGTTGCTTCATTATTTCCGTCTTCAAGATCGGCTGTCAAAGTAGAAAAATCGATGAGAACCGATTCTTCCGCATAAAGTGAGAAACTCACTACCAAAAGCATAATGCCGAGAAGAATTCCGAATCGTTTCATCCAGTGCTCCTTTTTAATAAACAAATTACCGTTGCATTTAAAATTATACGGAACGGTCAAGGTTTGTCAACGATTTTTCTGGTTTTTCACCTATTCGGGAAGAAGAGTGCCGGGCAATTCTCCATCTATGGTGACCAGAAAGGAGTCGATGGAGGGATAATTGTAGCTGACTGTCCTCTTCAGTACCTCAACCGACTCCTCGAATCCAAGTTCCGACTTTTTCCTGCCGAGGATCGCATCAACCGAAAGATCAATGTACAGCTGCGCATCACGAAGCAGAACAGACCGGAGCGATGTCCCCTCCGGAAAAATATGAACATGAGTGACATCAACCGGTCCCAGGAGAATTTCCTGGATAAGCAGTTCAATATTCTCTTCCATTGATTCCCGGACCGGCAGATTCCGGGATTCCCCGGAGACCTTGCTGGACCGGTACTGCGGAAAAAAGAAAACTTTGCGCCGGACTTTGGTATCCTGAACGAAAAACATGACAAGAGAGAAAAAAAGCACCGCAAGGAAGAAGATTCCAAGCCATGGTACAATTTTGGAAACACGATACTTTTCAGCTACACGACTGACCACAAATTTCTCCCTCTTTTCTTATTGGCTATTCGCTGAAGCGGCCGATAAAACCGGTCACGCCATTATAGATTCCCTCGGACAGTTTCTTCAAGTAGGAGGGGTCTGCGAGAAGAGCCGCCTCCTGCGGATTGGTTACGAATCCGAGTTCCACCAGAACAGAAGGCATCTTCGCATTACGGACCACAAACCAGGACTCTTCCTTGAGACCTCTGTTGTCACTCCTGGCTCCGACAGAAGCCTCCAGTCCGGCAGATACGCTCCGGGCCAGAAGAATGCTCTCCACGGTAAATTCTTCTTCAAGCATGGTATTGAGTATCGGAGCCACATCACGCATGTCGGGGTCGATGCTTTCGGGATCTATCAGTTCCCGTCTGTAATCCGGAGGCAGATACCACACTTCGAAACCTGTTGCTCTGCTGTTTAATGAAGCATTTGCATGAATCGAAATGAACACCATCGCCTCGTTATCTCTCAGGGTCACGGCATTGGCTATCTCGGTCCGTTCCTCAAGAGTAAGATAGGTATCATCGCTTCTGGTGAGAATTATCCGCTTTTCCGGATACTCCGTACTGAGCCGGCGATGCAGATCCGCGGCTACCGCAAGAACCACATCCTTTTCAAAAAGAATCAGCTGGCCGTCCTCTCCCGCATGACGGCCTACGGCTCCCGGATCCTTTCCTCCATGCCCCGCATCGATTATAAGCGTAGTGACCGAAAGAGAGGAGGGGTCGGCTTCGGGAAAACGCTTCCTTAAAATCGAAATAAAGGCTTCATCTGCAAAAAGTGCCCCTTCTTCGTTCCGGTAGGCAGTGCCGTACTCGATAAGTTCGTTATCCAGTACGATGAATGTTCCGTCCAGCACGAAGTCAAGAGAACGATTGCCCCGGTAAAGGGTGCCGGTTTCGAGAAATGGATCCCAGCGAAAGTGAAGATCCAGCCTGGCAATCTCCTCGCGTAGTGCCTGGTCGCCTGCCAGAGGGGTGAGGATTGCCAGAACCAGCCACATGCACGCCGTTATCCGTTTCGCCAACGCTCCAGCTCCTTTACAAAAACGGTTCCCCGTTCAGAACAGATTCGTATCGTATCAATAAGCCACACCGCACCCTGTATTCCACCCCGGAGAAAGGCCTGCCAGAAGAGCAGACCTATGGTCTCTTCATCCGCTCCCACCCCGAAGGCATCAGTCGTCTTGAGACCGGTATAATCAAGCACCCGTTCAAATGCTCCGCAGATCGGAATCCCATGCCACTCGCGTGTTTCCTCCATCGAAAGAGCGGGAAGAACAGCGATGCGCCTTACGGAAGATCCCCTCTTCCCCGTAAAGCCGGGAAACGTCACCATATGCTCCAGTGCTTCCATGTTTTCCTGAAGGGCAAGGGAAAAAGCGTCGGGAATCCACGATTCCTTTTCTCCAAAGAGAAACCGGCCGGTCACCTCTTCTCCGGGTTTTAACCTTACGAACATGGTTCCGGCACCTTTCTCCGCAGCATCAACCGCTGCTGCCCTTTTTTCCGCGGACGCTATTACATTCCCGCATTTCTGCACATTGTTTTCCGGAAAACGTACCCGGTCTCCGGGTTTGGCAAGAACAAAAACCTCCCGGACATATTCCTGCTTTCTGACAGTATCGGCACCTTCGATGCTTAAAGCGACACCGGGAATGGAAATAAAACCTCTCTCGGCACAGGTATGCTCACGTGATGGAGCAGGACAGTCAGCGGGAAGTCCTGCCGCTATATTGAGGGCTGCCGCGGTAACCTCGACCCCGCTGGAAAAAGGATAGGTCCAGCCGGACATAAAGCCTCCGGAAAGCCTTGCGGCAATCTCCCCGATCCAGGCCCTGTGGCCGGAATACTTGACATCTCCCTTTGCGGCACCGTTGTCTATTCCCAGGGCTTTGACCGCCTTGAGGAACTCCTTTTTAACCGCCTCAACGACGTCCGCTTCGAAAATTGTCGGTATGGTGTGCCCCATCTCCACGAACCGGGGCTCGAAGTATATGTGCCGGTCGGCGATACCGCAGAAGGTAACTTTTCCCTTCTCCACGATGGCATCGATACTGAATTCAGGACCATCCAGGTACTCCTCTATAAGCACCTTTCCGCTTCTGCTGAATGTGAAAGCCTCTTTTAGAGCGGCATCAAGCTCGTCGCAGGTATCAACCCTGCAGACCCCCCGGGAGCCCATATTATCCACCGGTTTTACCACAAGGGGAAAGCCGAGGGAGCCGGCTGGATCTTTTTTCGGTTCCGTAAGCTCCGTAAAACCCGGGACAGCTACCCCGGCCTCTGCCAGTTTCCTGCGCATAAGCGCTTTGTCGCTGGCCGCCTCAGCTGCTTCAACCGGAATACCCGGAAGACCGAGTTTTTCCGCCACCCGTGCAACGGTAAGTGAAAAATCCGTACCCGCGGTAAAAACACCGTCAAGTCCCCGTTCCTTCTTTAAAGCCGCCGCAGCAGATGCCATTTCCTTCCACGCTTTAAGATCGATGTGGAGAAAGCGGTCGGCAAGCGGGATGCCGGGAGCTTCGGAGGATCCGTCAGCAACGGTTACATACCACCCCTTCTCTTTTGCTGTGCGCAGGGCAGGCATCTGCATGATGCCTGCACCCAGAATCAGTATGCTCTTTTCATTCGCCTTCATAATCTTAAACCTTTACCGCGTACATCTCGAAGGTATCTCCGAGCTGCCTTCGGGCCGCAATGATATTGATCATATTATCTGAAAAAAGGTTATATGGGAAACCGAACCGATCCGGATGTATTCCCGTGGAAACAATCGAATCAGGCCTGAAACCGCAAGAGGTGATCAGGCGGGCTGCCTGTCCGGGCTCCATGATGCAGAGATGATCGGCGGGACTTGCACCGAAAAAGCCTGCAGAGTTTTTCCTGCCGCTTATACCGCGGTATGACGGGGTGGAAAACGCCAGAACCCCGCCGGTTTTCAACATTTTTCGCAGCTCAGGAAGCAGACGGTATATCCCCGGAAGATGTTCCAGGACAAACCAGAGGGTGATTGCATCATACACTCCGTCTTTCGTTCCATCCTCCCTGTTTGCCCCGGATACCTCAAGATACTCCTGGAGGTTCATTGCGGAAACCGGAATGCCGAACCGGTTCCTGACATACGAAGCAGCCTCCTCCGAAGGCTCTATTCCCTCGCAACGGAACCCCTCACCGGCAGCGGCAGCCAGAAAAGGGCCGTAGGCACAACCGATATCCAGGAGACGCTTACCCTCCCCTCCTCCGAGAAGCGCGGCTATCCGCTCGACTCTGGGAAGGGAAATTCTTTTTATATGATCGAAATCCTCGAGGTAGTCCCGGCCGTACTGTGCACGGTAGTCTGAAAAAAAGTACTCAGACCCGTAGCGGCTCCCCGGAGGAAAGGGGTCAAACAGCACGGCGGCACCGCATTTCCGGCACTTCCGGATGCTCCTTTCCCTGCTGCGGAAGAGAATATGGTCTTCCGCGGCATTCCACCGGCTGCCGCAGAGAGGACAGCAGCCGCCGTTCTCCGGTCTTATCGACTGGAGAAGAGCAAGAGGCTCTTCCTCCCCGCTTCCGCAGCAGGGCTTATCCAGAAGCTCCAGCCTTCCGCGGCTTATCCGCCCTTCGGGAAAAAACCGGCGGAGCGCACGCAGCGCTTTTTTCCCCGATGCGGCCGATGCGCCGTCCGAAGCTCCATGGTGTACGCCGATGGAGGAAAAACCGTTTGTCGCGGAGAGTTTTTCGTGATACCGGGAAGGGTTGCAGAGAAGTACAGGGGTGCCGCAGGCGGCGGCCTCACAGGCGGTCAGTCCGAAGGAGGTGAATACCAGATCGGCATGACGCAGAAAGGGAGCAAGATCTTTCACCCCCTCCGCCTCGACGATCCCCTCAGGCAGCTTCCCGTGCCTGCTGAGAGGGCCCCGTACCGCAAGGATGGATTCGGGGGGGCAAAACTGCTCCCTGACAAGTACGGATGCGATAAGAGAGGTAAGTGATGCAGGATCTTCTCCTCCGAAGGAGATCAGGATTGAAGGATGTTCACCTCCGATGTTCCAGGAGGCGTTCTGCTCCCCGGAGTCCTGCGGCAGGAGGGGAGAAAGCCGTACATTGGCCTGTCTGGCCCGCACGGCAGGTCCGGCAGGTCCGCCCATGGATCGGGGTGCCGGAAGAGCGGGAAGCATGTCGATGAGGTAGGGAAAGCCTCCGCGAAACGGCCCCCCTTCATCCAATCCCACAAGAACACCAAGTTCTGAAAGCATTTCCAGCTCGGTTCTGTTTGCAGAACGGAGATCCGTGATTACCAGAGTGTTCTCTTCTTCCCGCAGGGGATGGGCGGAGAGGGATGCCAGCGGTACAGCCAGAGTTCCGCCTCCCCCATCTGCCTCTCCCCCATGTACGGCCGCCAGCTCCCGGAACAGCTCGAAATCTCCCCCCATGGGCGAAACAAAGACCCGCCGCCCAGTCATGCGGAGCCTGCGCGCCATCTTCAGGCAGCGTACCGCATGGCCGACACCATGCCCGTCACCAAAACGCGCCACAAACAGAAGCGCGGGACCGAAAGTATTCATCACACGCCCTTATTTCCGGCAGCGATGGAATTATATGAAACAAGATCTTCCACCGGAACCGGAACACCCTTGTAACAGCTTTCGAAGAGACGTTGCAGATAATCATAGTCTTCCCGTGTGTCCAGGGTTACCCTCATCTCCGGGGCACAGGACTCCGGCGGTGCCTGGAGGAATGCCAGACGAAACCTTTCGGGACGCCGGTAGAGATAAGGGGTTACATGTTCCCGTTCGTAGGGATCTTCCGCAAGTCGGCCGGCCTCCGCGAGAGCCTCTGCCCGTACCACCTCAACTCCCGTTCCGACAGGAGGTCCGATGAAGCCCCCGTAATCCCAGCCCTCCTCCTCCTGGCGTCTTAAAAGCTGCGCCGCAAGAGCTCCGCTTACCAGGGGATTATCCCCAGTGGCCCGCACAACTCTCTCCGCTCCGTACGCAGCGGCGGCCAGAACAAAGCGGCCGAGGACATCATCCTTTGGTCCCTCAAAGAGTTCGAACCCGCAGTTGCGGGCAAAAGGAAGAAGTTGAGGGGCCCCCTCCCCGTCGGTAGCCAGAATATGTACATCCGCGGGAACCTCCAGGAGAGCTTTCATGGCGTGTTCGATAACCGTACGTCCGGAAAGAGGCAAAAGCGCCTTCCCCGGCAGACGGCTGGAGTCCAGGCGCACCTGGAGAATTACCGCATCCCTGCAACTCAATCGTCCGCCTCCCACAGCTCGGTCACACTCCGGGCGTCCCTGCAGAAGCGGTAGCGGTTCTCCCTGACCCAGGCCAGAGCTTCCCTGAACTCGCGGATTCTGAAAAAGAGGCTGCCGCCCTGTTTTCCGGCATAGGAAAAAAAGCGGCTCAGGGGCAGGACCCCCTCATCACCGTCAAAACGTACGGCGAGATTTTTCAGATAAAAACGGCCGTAGTTCTCATCGGGAGTGGTATCCTCCGAATCATGGTCCCCGAGATACCGGATACGCAGGCCCGTGGAACAGAGCAGCTCTTCCCCCCACATATGCGCCCTGAAACCGAAATCCAGCTTCTGCCAGTGGGGATGTCCGATCCGGTGATCAAAACCGCCGAGAAGAAGAAAGCGCTCACGGTCGTAGACCCCGCAGAAATCGAAGGGGAAAAGGCTCGGAACGGCGTCGGTGCTGGGAACCATATGCAGGGTCTTCAGACGGCTGCGGTAGAAAGCCGGTGCAACAATGGAGGGAACCGTTTCAAACCTGGTTGTCTGAAGATGAGGCACCGTACATACCCTTCCGCTCGACAGGATCCGTGCAAGAAGGGCTTCTGAAAGAGGACCGCCGGGCAGCATGTCGTTCCAGATAACAAGCACAAGTCGCCCCCGGGCCTCCTTCATTCCGAGGTTGACCGCCTCTCCCACAGAAATCTTCCGGTGAAGAAGGAGAAAACGGACCATGGGAAAACGCTTCGAGAGCATTTCCACATCGTAGGAGTTCTCCTGTCCCTCGATGGAAATAACTTCGAAGCTGCCCGAGCGCTCCAGATCCCGGAAATAGTCGTTCCGGTAGGGTCGGCCTCCGCGATTGAGCACCACAACGGAAAGCAGAGGAGGAAGGGTCAGCTTAGGGTCTTCCCGCTTCCGGCCGACGATGGTATAGGGTGCCCGGATATCGTTAGAAATTGAAGGTGTAGTATTCATCACACCTCCCGCAGGGCTCTCCCCACTGCTGACGCGTATGATCGAGATAGCGCCTCTCTCCCCGCCGCCAGATCTCCTCGAGCGAATCTTCATGAAGATTACCCAGAATGGTTCCTTCTTCGATGCTTCCGGTACCGGGCAGAATTTCCCTGCAGAGCGGGACCGTTCCATCGAGAAAAACATGGAGATCCCGCTTCAGATGCCAGCAGGGAAATCGGTTTACCGGAGAGAGATCGGTTACCTTCCGGTCGGGAAGCCGACCGGCAAAGTTGTCGTATTTCTGAATAATGACATCCACACCCTGCTTGTTCCAGTAACGGTAGAACTGTTCGAGTTCTGCTTCATTTTCCTTCGTACGGACCGCCTGAACGCGCACGTGTCCGGGAAAACGCTCCAGAAGAGCGTGAACCGCCGCGACGGCCTCTTCCATTCCCTCCCCCCGTACGGCGCGATAGCGTTCGCTGCTGCCGGCATCGAGGGAGACTATCCACTCAATCCGTTCCCCGGCACCTTCGCCTGCCCGGATGGCGTCCAGAACGGGGAGGGTCCAGCCGATGCCGGAGGTTTCGATGAGGGCGGTAAGGGGCGGCCGTTGAAGCACCGCTCCTATCATCTCCTCCACCCTGGGATGAAGCGCCGGCTCTCCCCAGAGGGAAAGCCCGACCGTCGCGCTGCCGCAGAGCTCCAGGGTCTGATCGAGAATTGATGCGAGAAACGGGAGCTCCATTGCATCGCTGCGGTCAATGCCGCCGCCGGGCAGTTCGGGATAGGGGCACCAGCGGCAGTGCTGGGGGCATCCGGAGAAGATCTGAAGGTAGAGGTAGGCGGGGACGCTCCTGAGAAGTTCCGGTCTGCCGGTCAGCAGCTTCATAATCGAATCCTCATCGGTCCCGCCGGCTTCCACAATCTTTCTTACAAGCATACTGTTCCGCTTTCCCCGGACAGCAAGATCCACCCTGAGCATGCGGAGATCTTCGGGGGCAATCTCGGTCTCAATATCGAAAGCATTTATATCCTTCTGGATTATATCGAAGAGCACCGTATCCGAGAGCCCGATTTCCTTTCCTGCCTCCTTCCGGGAGCGGTACAGTTCCTTCAACTGTCCGAGGACCGACACCGAAACTATTTCCGGAGCCAGAAAACGGGGATAACCGTCGGCAAAGCTGTAGGTGGCATAGTAGGTTCGATGTTTTTCCGCCATCCTCATGGCAAGAGCATCGTCAAAGAGAGGGGCATCGGCGTAGATATGATAGAAGATGCTTCCCTTACCCGCTCCGCGGGCGGCTGCCCCGGAGGCACAGAACTCAAGGGCGGCAAGATAATCCCCGGTACTCCGGATCTCTCCGCCGGTCATGGTGATCTCTGATCCCGCGGCACCCAGATGCGTTTTAATCCGCTCCCCGTCCGCTGCATCGGAAACAAGCATAAAAAGCGGTCCCTTGTCCGAAAGGAGTGCGGCGCGTTTTACCGTCCTTGCCAGAGCCGAATCTCCGTCGGGGAAAAGGGGTTCAAATGCATAATTATCAATGTGAATGGCATTAAGTACGACATAGCTTTCCATAATCCGTTTATCGACACTCCCACGGGGTGATTGTAGCATTAATGAATTTCAATCCAGAAATACGATATCTTCTGGCCGGGCAACCTCCTCCCGACGCTTTTCTCCGATAATTGAGGAGATATCCGCGCTGTGGTGGCCCATGAGCTTGCGAAGCTCCTCACTGTCGAAGGCCGTTACCGCTTTGGCCACATCGTTTACCGCCACAACATCACCCTGCTTAAAGAGCCCCTCCACCCCGATAATCCCCGGAGGGAGGAGGCTTTTATGTCTCCTGAGGGCACGTTCGGCGCCCTCATCTATCCAGATGGTGCCGCCGGGAGCGCTGTTGATAATCCAGCGGTTCCGTGCCGACAGACGTCTCCCCGCAAGAAAGAGGGTCCCGATATCTTCGCCCCTGCAGATCCGTACGAGTACATCATCCTCTCCGCCGTGGGCAAGAACGATGGAACAGCCCGCGGAGGAAGCAATTTCCGCTGCCAGAAGCTTTGTCTTCATTCCTCCGGTGGCAAAGGTGCTGCCCGGGGTTCCGGCCCAGCCCATAACCTCTTCGTTAATCTTCGGAACCACTTTTACCCGGCGGGCCTCGGGATTACTCTTTGGATCACCATCGTAGAGACCGTCAATGTCCGTAAGGATGACGAGGAGATCCGCTTCTATCTTGCTGGCGATCATAGCACTGAGACGATCGTTGTCGCCGAAGGCGAGGCCTATCTCATCTACCGCTATGCTGTCGTTCTCGTTGAATACGGGAACGACATTGAGCGAGAGCAGGGTTTCGACCGATGCCTGGAGGTTGAGGTAGGTCTTTCGGTTGTTGAGGACCTCCCGGGTGATAAGCACCTGGGCTATGGTAATGCCGTGTCGTGAGAAGCATTCCCGGTACTGATGCATGAGAAGGGGCTGGCCGATGGAGGCGCAGGCCTGACGCATCCTCACCTCGCTTACCCTGGTTTTTATACCGAGCTCGACGGCGCCCATTCCGATGGCACCCGAACTGACCAGCAGCACCTGTTTTCCATCACGTACCAGGGCGGCAATCTGATCGCTGAAACGCTGCATGGCGGCAATATCGAGACAGCCGTTTCCGGCAAGCAGGTTCGTCCCGATTTTTATGACAATCCGCCTGGCATTCTTTACGGGGGTTCTCATCTGCCCATTACTCCCATCCTAGAGAAGTGCATCCCTGTCCTCCGGGGAAATCGGAGTATGGAGAAATGATTTTCTGCCCTCCGCGTAATCGGCCACTATCTGACCGGAGCCGATCATGCGCCATTTGTAGATCATGAGACCCTCCAGACCGACAGGTCCCCGGGCGTGGATCTTGTTGGTGCTTATTCCAACCTCCGCGCCCAGCCCGAAACGGTATCCGTCGGAGAAGCGGGTCGAACAGTTCCAGAAAACATCCGCCGAATCCACCCGGGACATAAAGAGGGAAGCCTTTTCGCGGTCCGGTGTGACGATGCCGTCGGTGTGGCCGCTGCCGTAGGTGTTGATGTGCTCTATGGCTTCGGAGAGGCCCTCCACAACCTTTACCGCGAGTACCGGTCCGAGGTACTCGGCCTTCCAGTCAGCCTCCGAAGCGGGAAACATGGCGGCATAGCGCCGGCTTGCCTCGCAGCCGCGCAGTTCTATACCCCTGACGGAAAAGGCCTTGAAGACGGCCGGAACCATAGTCTGCGCGCAGCCGGAATCGATCAGAAGGGTCTCCAGGGCATTGCAGACCGCCATGTACTGGGTCTTTGAGTCGAGAGCGACCGTTACCGCCATCTCCGGATCGGCATCATCAGAAATATATATATGACAGACCCCATCGGCATGACCGAGAACCGGTATTGATGAATTGCGCATGATGTATCTGACGAATTCGTTGGAACCGCGGGGTATGAGAAGGTCAACCAGATCGTCCAGGGCGAGCAGTTCGCCGACTTCCTCCCGGCTCTCGAGAAGGGCTATCCAGCCCGAAGGCGCACCCGCTGCGGCGGAAGCCTCGCCGATTATCCCGCTCAGAACCCGGTTTGTACGTGAAGCCTCGCTTCCCCCCTTGAGGAGAATACCGTTCCCGCTCTTGAGAGCCAGAGTGGCAATCTGCACAAGGGCATCGGGCCTGGACTCGAAAATCATCCCGATAACACCAATGGGACAGCTGACCCGGTACAGCTCGAGCCCCTCGTCCAGCTTTCTTGCCTCCAGAATACGCCCCGAAGGTTCGGGAAGAGCCACAAGGGCGTCAATCCCCGCAAGAACCTCTTCAAGCTTTCCCGAATCGAACTTGAGACGTTTCAACAGGGGAGCCGCAAGGGAAGCCGCTTCGGCATCGGTAAGGTCCGCCTTGTTGGCTTTGAAGATCTCCTCCGAACGCACCGAAAGGGCTTCGCGTACTGCGGACAGGAAATGGTTCTTCCGTTCCCCGTTTTCGGCACCGAGGAGTGTTGAGGCCTTTTTTACTGACACTGCTGTTTCTCGTACTTTCATGGGAATATGGTAGACCGGAAGGGGCTGGTGTGGCAACAAGCTGTCGAAGCCGGCAGAGGAAAGATGTTTTATAGTGTCCCCAAAATTTCACCTGTTTTTCCATCAGCAGGTTTCGCTGATTCATTTTAATGTTTTTACGGCAACAACTTATGAAAGCGGTCGCTTTTTAAATGCTGCATAAGGCTTTTTTGCGTACTATTTCATTTAAACAAAAGGAGATCCGCCTGTTTTAGATGTAATTTTGGGGACAGCAGCAAAGTTGTATATCCCCTGCACTTCTGTTATCATCGCGCTTACATGAATCTTTTTGAGCCTCTGAAACCCCTGCTTCCGAAACAAGACAAGCTCCGATCGGCTCCGGTAATAAGCTTCACGGGAGGAGGCGGAAAAACCACGGCCATTTTCTCCCTCGCCCGGTCCGCGGCACAGGAAGGTTTGCGGGTCCTGGTGACAACAAGCACGATGATGATAGATCCCCGGCTTCAGCCTGCGGTATTTCTGGACAGATTCATCATGTCGGAAGCAGCCGAGGCCCATTTCGCCGGTGCGAAAGAGACGGGAACAATAAGCTTTGCCGCATCGGAACCGGTTCAGGGCACCCCGAAGCTCCGCGGCTTCTCCGGCGACACTATCGGAAGCTTCGCGCCATTTTATGATCTGGTGCTTGTAGAGGGAGACGGAGCCAAACACCGTCCCGTAAAAGCTCCCGCACCCCACGAGCCGGTTATTCCCGGAACCTCCAGCCTGGTAGTTGGAGTAATTGGTCTCGATTGTCTCGGAAAACCGATGGATGACCGCACGGTACACCGCCCCGAACTCTTCGGTCCCCTTACCTCCTGCCCCTGGGGCAGTCCCATCGGGGCTCTCCACCTTCTGCGTCTGATCGAATCGCCCGCAGGGCTTTTCAAATCTGCTCCGGCAGACGCTTGCAGGCTGGTTCTTTTCAACAAGCTGGATGTCCTGGGAGATGAAGCCGACGCGAAAGTGAAGGAAATAGAGGAGATGTTCCGGGAGCGGGGGAATTCCGGGGCGGATTATCTCCTGTTCGGCAGCAGCCGGGAGAAACCATAAAAAAATGTAATATTCTTGCCATTGTATCTTTGATGAAATAATGGTTTTCTGCTATAAAGGGTTGAACTGATAAGCGACCGCCAGTAAAACCGGTGGTTTTCTTTTACAATCAAGCCAGTCCGGCAGCAGGAGCCTCCTATGAACCTTTTTGAAAAAGCCGCGGAACTTAGCCGGGAGCATATCCCCTTTGCAGTAGCCACCATAGTCTCATCTCAGGGTTCAACCCCGAGAAGCAGGGCGAAGATGATTGTTCTCGCCGATGCTTCCACCTTCGGAACGGTGGGGGGCGGAGTGGCCGAGAGGTACGTAATAGACGAGGCGGTCCAATGCATCCGCTTCGACCGTTCCGCGATGGTGGAGTATTCCCTGGACCGGGAGGGGAAGCAGACAAGTATCGAGATGGACTGCGGCGGCAGCATGAAGGTCTTCATTGAATCCGTATCGCCCGGCCCGCGGCTCCTGCTTATCGGCGGGGGCCATGTGAGCCTGGAGATAGCCAGGCTTGCCGCACAGGTTGGGTTCAGGGTGGTTATTGTGGAGGAGCGCCCGGAGTTCTGTTCGCCCGGGCGTTTCCCCATGGCGTCGGAGCTCTATCTCGGAAGCGATCTGGATGAGGCAATGGAATCCGCCCCGGTGGATGCAGCCAGCTATGTGGTCATAGCGACCAGCAGCAGCGATGAGCGTGCACTCCGCCATTATATAAACCGTGACACCGCCTACACCGGCATGCTTGGAAGCCGGCGCAAGGTCCGCGTTGTCCGGAAAAGACTGGCCGAAGAGGGAATCCCGGAGGAACAGCTTGCCGCGGTCAGGGCTCCAATCGGTCTGGATATCGGTGCTGAAACCCCTTCGGAGATAGCTCTTTCGATTGTTTCCGAGATTCTCACCATCAGAAACGGCCGCAGCGGGTCTCCTCTTTCTGGTGAAAAGCGGAACCTGGTGGTGGTGCGCGGGGCCGGAGACATAGCAACGGGAACAATCTGCCGGCTCTTCCGGGCTGGCTACGAGGTGGTCGCTCTGGAGACCTCCCACCCTACGGTTATCCGGCGCACGGTCTCTTTTGCCGAGGCCGTCTTCGAAGGAAGTTTTCAGATAGAAGGCATTACGGCCCGCAGAGCCGACACCCTCGAGGAGGTGGAGAGGGCTCTCCTGGATGAGGTTGTGCCGGTTGCGGTCGATCCTGAGGGCCGGCTCATTCGTGCTCTCAGGCCAGCAGCGGTGGTTGATGCCATTCTGGCAAAGCGCAATCTCGGAACGGAGAGAGGGATGGCCGCCGCGGTAATCGGTCTTGGACCCGGCTTTGATGCAGGGGGCGATGTCGATGCGGTGATCGAGACGAACCGGGGTCACCACCTTGGGCGGGTAATTCTCGAGGGCGGGGCGCACCCGGATACGGGCATTCCCGGCACCATTGCCGGAGTTACGGCGGAACGGGTTATCCGTTCACCCGCCGAAGGGCTTACCGAAGAACTCTGTTCCATCGGCGATCTTGTTAAAAAGGGCGACCCGGTACTTGCGGTAAAAAGTGAAGCAGGAGAACGTACTATTATTGCGGCTCCCATCGACGGAATGGTCCGCGGACTTATAAGAAACGGTACCCGGGTAAGCGTCGGCTTCAAAATCGGCGACATAGATCCGAGGGGGGCCGATGCGGACTGCACCACCATCAGCGACAAAGCCAGGGCCGTTGCGGGAGGAGTGCTCGAAGCGGTTATGCTCCTTCTGGCAAGGAGAAAAAAATGATAAAGCTTACCGAATACTCCCGATTCTCCGGCTGCGGAGCAAAACTGGGGCCGGGCCTCCTCGACAAGGTGCTGTGCGGGCTTTCCCAGCCCTCCGATCCTGCTGTTCTGAGCGACTTTTCCGCAGCGGAGGATGCGGGAGTTTACCGGATCAATGATGAGATGGCCCTGGTTCAGACGGTGGATTTTTTCCCTCCTATTGTCGACGATCCCTTCACCTTCGGCAGGATTGCCGCGGCCAATGCCCTTTCGGATGTCTTTGCCATGGGCGGCACTCCCCTGACCGCGCTTACAATTCTCTGCTATCCCCGGGAGAGCATTCCCCTCGAACATCTGCGTTCCATGATGGAAGGTGCCGTATCCGCCCTTTCCGAGGCTTCCTGCTCTCTGGTCGGCGGCCACAGCGTTGAGGACATGGAACTGAAACTCGGCTTTTCCATAAGCGGTATGGTAGATCCGGCCAGAATGTGGCGGAACAATACGCTGAGACCGGGTGACAGCCTGATTCTCTCCAAGGCCCTCGGAACGGGTCTGATCAATACGGCCCTGAGGGCGCAGCTTGCGAGTGATGCCGCCATTGAGGCTTCTGCCGCCCAGATGGCAATGATAAACCAGTCTGCCATGGAGATTCTGCGCAGTGCTGATCTTTCGGCCTGCACCGATGTCACCGGTTTCGGATTCCTGGGCCATGGTGCGGAAATGGTTTCCGGATCCGGCTGCGGTCTGACCATCGACGTATCCGCCTTACAGCTCCTTCCCGATGTGATGGAGTATGTCTCCATGGGGCTGGTGCCGGAAGGCACCTCGAGGAACCGGGAGTTCCGGCTTCCCTTCGTCCTGAATCCGGAATCGATCGATCCCTTTCTCCTCGATCTGCTTTTCGACCCCCAGACCTCAGGAGGTCTCCTTGCCGCGGTTTCTCCCGGGGAGGCCCCCCGCATCGTGGAGGAGATGAGAAGAGCCGGCCTGCCCGCGGCGGAAATCGGCAGGGTAGAGAGGGAGGATGAAAAAATCATGATAGAGGGGTCCCTGGTAAGCTGAAGGAGCAGTAAACATGAACACAGAACCGAAAAAACGGAGGATAGATGCCCGCGGACTTCCCTGTCCTCAGCCGGTGGTCCTGACCAAACGGGCCCTTGCTGAGGGAGGCTTCGATATCCTGGAAGTTATCGTCGACAACAGGGCCGCGCTTACCAATGTCAGCCGTTATGTTGAACACGCAGGCTTCCAGCTTGCAGATACCGAAGAAAGCGGAGACAGCTTCATCGTATCCATTTCAATGACAGAGCGGGAGTTGGCGGATTCCCCCGCCGAAGAGCGGGCATTTTCACAAGCTCTGTCCGTCTGCGCATCGCCTCCGGAAGCTCTGAAAAATGGAGCCGCGGGAAAAACGGTCTTTATATCCCGGGAAACCATCGGCGATGGTGCTCAGGAGCTGGGAAGGCTGCTGATGGGCGCTTTTCTCTTTACTCTGGGCGAACTGGATGTGCCGCCCCGCCGCCTGATTCTTATGAACAGCGCGGTCAGGCTCGCCGTGGAAGAGGCGAAAGAACTGGCCGATCTGAAAAAACTTGAGAGTGCCGGCGTGGAGATTATCGCCTGCGGGACCTGCCTGGACTACTACGGTATAAAGGACCGCCTTCGCGCGGGTTCCATCTCAAACATGTACGATATAGCCGAAAAACTCCTGGAAGGGGAAACGCTTTCCATCTGACCCTTCCTGTGCCGGTGAACCGCCCCTTTGCCTGCGGACCGTCCCTGCGCCTGTTGACTGCCGCGCCCGAATATGCCATTATATTTTTCAATATATATTGGCATTATCCATCAAAGGAGTCCTGCATGAAGCTTAAGACACTCACTTTTTTTCTTATTCTCTTTTTTATCCCCGCATTCTTCGTCAGCGCCGGAGGCGAAACAGAAATAACCGAAGGCTTTTCGCTGGTCGATTCTCTCGGAAACGAGGTTACCCTCAATGGCGTACCCGACCGGATAGCCGTGGCGGGCAAGGCAACCCTTATAACCGCCGACGCCCTTTACCTCTTTCCCGAAGCACACGGCAGGGTTATCGGCCTTGGAAAAACAAATCAGGGGCTGGGTGATTTTTTCCCTCTCCTCGATCCTCTTCTTGATGAGAAAAAGCGGCTGGCCCATGAGATAGGCCCGGAGCAGATCGCGGCACTTAATCCGGATCTGCTCATTGTGAAGGATTTTGTCTACAGACAGCTGGGCGAACCGGTGGCAAAACTGGGAATTCCCGTGGTCGCGCTCTCACTTGAAACACCGGAACAGTATCGGAGCGACATACGAATTATCGGCTCGATTCTCGGAAATGAAGCTAGAGCCGAAGAGATTGTGGATTATTACGATGCCTCCCTCGATCGTGTCCGCACAAAGGTCTCCTCCATTCCTGTTTCGCAGCGCCCTTCGGTTCTCATGCTCAACCACTCGAATCGCGGTGGGGAAACGGCCTTCAACGTTCCTCCGGCAGGCTGGATTCAGACGGCCCAGGTGGAGGAAGCAGGAGGGAGAGCGATCTGGAAGGAAAGCCACCAGGGAGGCGGCTGGAAGACGGTCAATTTCGAACAGATTGCCTCCTGGGACCCGGACTATATCATTATCACAAGCTACAACAGCGATACCGATTCATATTTTCCGGCTATTCTATCCGATAACCGGTGGCAGCAGCTGAAAGCCGGACAGTCCGGGAATATTCTCCCCGTACCCTCGGATTTCCACAGCTGGGCCCAGCCCGATACCCGGTGGATTCTCGCAATCAGCTGGCTTGCAAAGGAGCTTTACCCCGAACTCTTCGCAGATATGGACATGAGAGGGGAAGTTATGCGATTTTATACCGAGCTCTACGGCGTAAGCGAGGATCTGGTCGACAGCATGGTGCTTCCGCGGCTTAAAGGAGAACTTTCTGACTGAAGCGTCCCCGGAAACGGCAAAACCGTACCATCACACGCGTCTTGCGCAGCCGGAAGGCACGGAGCATATCGAGAAGCTGCGCAGGAGAAACCTGCGCCGGCTTCTTCTTCTCCTTGGGGGAACCTTGATTCTGTCTCTCCTAACGGGGCGCTATCCCGTCGCCGGTTTTACCAACCCGATGCTCCTCTTTGAAGACCCTCTTGCACGCAGTCTCGTGCTCAGTCTGCGGCTTCCGAGGATCCTGGTGGCCCTGATGCTCGGTCTCTCCCTCGGTGCAAGCGGAACTGTTTTCCAGATGCTGTTTTCCAACCCCCTTGTTGAGCCCGGTTTTCTCGGCGTAAGCCAGGGGGCAGCCTTCGGTGCTGCCGCGGCTATAATTCTTGGAGGGGCATCGGCCTGGGCCATACAGATTTCCGCCGCTTTTTTCGCATTTGCAGGCCTCGGCGCGAGCTATATGATTGCACGCCACTTCCACTTCGGTGGCTGGACCCTTCGGCTCGTTCTGGCGGGTATAACCGTTTCAGCCCTCTTCTCTTCGGGAGTGGGGATATTAAAATTCGCCGCCGACCCGATGAGCCAGCTCCCGGAGATTACCTTCTGGCTTCTCGGGGGACTGTGGAACGCCGGCTGGAAAGAAGCGCTTTCCATTCTTCCGGTGGTCCTTGCGGGCAACGGTCTGCTTTATGCCCTGCGCTGGAGACTTAATCTTCTCTCGATGGATGACCGAACGGCCTTCTCTCTCGGTCTCGCTCCGGTCCGGGAGCGCCTTATCATTCTTTCGGCCGCAACCGCCGCAACCGCAGCGGTTATTTCCCTGAGCGGCATTGTCGGATGGGTCGGACTTATTGTTCCCCATATTTCCCGCAGGCTCTTTTCGGCAAATTCCCGTTTCTCTCTCCCGGGAGCCATGATTATCGGGGCAATATTCACCGTTCTCTGCGACACCCTGGCACGGACCCTTCTGGCGGGGGAGATTCCCCTTGGGGTGCTTACAAGCATGATTGGAGCAGCTCTCTTCATCATCCTGCTTTCAAAGCGAAGAACAAAGAGGGGCAGATAGGCTATGATTCTTCAGCTGCAGGATGTAGATTTCAGCTACCGCACGGCCTCCCCCCGGGTACTCGATTCCCTCTCCATGGAGACAGAAAGCGGATCGGTGACGGCGGTTCTGGGGCCCAACGGCGCCGGAAAAAGCACGCTTCTGGATATCTGTCTCGGCTGGAAACAGCCTGACCGCGGCAAGGTCCTGCTCCACGGCCATCCCATAGGCAGCTACTCAAGAAGGGAAACCGGCACGCTCATGAGCCTGGTTCCCCAGGATGAAAAGATCAATTTTGATTACTCGGTACTTGAATACACCCTTCTCGGACGGGCACCTTATCTGGGTCAGCTGGAGGTTCCCGGCGAACAGGATATGATTATCGCCTCCGATGCCCTGGAGCGGACAGGTATTGCCGATCTCCGAAAGCGGCCCATAACCCGCCTGTCTGGAGGAGAGCATCAGCTGCTCATGATTGCCCGCGCCCTCGCCCAGGAGCCATCCATCATGCTCCTGGATGAACCGACCAGCAAACTCGATCCGGCCAACAGAGCCCGGGTCCTTTCCATCCTCTCGGATCTCGCGGCTTCGGGGGTCACCATCCTTTTCACCACCCATGATCCGGCCCTGGCGGCCAGGATTGCCACCCACCTTGTCCTTATCCGTGACGGAAAGATCCTGCGCTCGGGAAGCGCCGAAGAGACCCTTACCGGTGCAAACCTGACCCTTCTTTACGGCACGGCCATGAAGGTGCACACCCTTGAGGGGCAGCGGGTCGTCATTCAGCAGTAAAGACTCATTCTATTGAGATATCGGTAAAAGCGAACTTCTGCACATCAAAAAGCCCCATATCCGTAAGCTTCAGTTCCGGAATAACCGGAAGCGCCAGAAAACTGAGGGTCATGAAGGGATCGAGCCCCGGATTAACTCCCAGATCCTTCCGCGCGACGGGCAGCATCTCCTTCAGCTTCCGGTCTATCTCCGCCGCACTCAGATCGCTCATGAGTCCGGCAATGGGAAGCTCCAGGGTTCCTTTTACCTTTCCCCCGGCAACGATGGTTATTCCTCCGCCGACACGGACAAGCTCTGCCGCCGCAAGGTACATGTCATGATCGTTATCCCCCGCCACTATTATATTGTGACTGTCATGGGCGATGGTGGACGCTATGGCGCCTCCCCGGATCCGGTAGTTCTCCAGAAGTGCAAGACCGATGTTTCCGGTTGCCTTGTGACGCTCCAGCACTGCAAGCTTTACTATATCCAGTTTCTCATTGAAGACAAAACAGCCATCCTCATCGCGGTCCACCTTGCGCCGGACAGACTCGGTAACGAGGGAGGAATCGGCGACTCTTATTACCCTTGCTATCGGAGTTTTCAAAGCAAGACGGAAATCTTCCACCGAGAAGGGTTTTACATTGACCGTTCCCGTTACCGTGGACGTATCGGCTGCGGAAGGAAGCTCAAAGAGGCACTTCCCCTTTTCCGCCACAAGGACTCCCCTGGCAAAGACCTTTTCAACGGTAAAATCTTTAAGATTGTTCACCATCACGATGTCGGCATCAAAGCCCGGTGCGATGGCACCTTTTCCGGTCAGATGATAGCATTCGGCGGCATTCAGAGTGGCCATTTTGACGGCCGTCAGGGGATCTATTCCGCTGCGTACGGCGATCCGGAGATGATTATCGATATGGCCGGTCGAAAGGATATCTTCGGGCTGCCGGTCGTCGGTGCAGAAAAGACATCGCCGTGAATTCTCGGGGGTAACCCCGCGAAGGAGGTTCTCGAGATTACGGGCGGCGGAGCCTTCCCGCAGCATCACATACATGCCTCTCCTCAGCCGTTCCCGCATCTCGTCAACGGTGGAGCACTCATGGTCGGTCCGTACTCCGGCCACCGCATAAGCGCTCAGTTCCTTCCCCTCCACCATCGGACTGTGGCCGTCGATTGCCTTCTTTCTGCCATGGGCAAGCATCAGTTTATCGAGTACTCCATCCGCTCCGGCGATGAGGGAGGGGTAATCCATCATCTCGCCAAGACCGAGAACGCGCTCGTCATCGATAAGCTCCTCGAGCTCTTTCGGTCCGAGAACGGCGCCGGAATGCTCGAAATCGGTGGCGGGAACACAGGAGGGAAGCATGTAGTAGAGATCAAGGGGCAGGCCGCGGCTTGCCTCTATCATGTAGCGGATTCCCGCGACCCCGCATACGTTCCCTATCTCGTGGGGATCGGCGATTACCGTGGTCGTCCCCCGGGGAACGACCGCAGAGGCAAACTGGGGAGGTGTCGATAGAGAGGACTCGATATGAACATGGCTGTCGATAAGCCCCGGAATAAGATAGCGCCCGTCGGCGTCAATCTCCCTTTCTCCCTCATAGGCTCCGATACCGATTATAATGCCGCCGTCAATGGCGACGCTGCCCTTTATTACTTCGTGGCTGAAGAGATCGGCTACCAGACCATTGCGGATAACCAGTTCCGCCCTCTTTCGTCCCGCTGCGATATCGATTCTTCTTTTAAGATCTTCTTTTGTTTCCGGTCGTGTATATAAACCTCGCATATATGCTCCTTCGGTACTGTTGTAACACCCTTTACTCTCTCTTGCCCGGTGCAGAGTATGAGTATAGGATATGGATGATGATTATACCACAACACTCTGCAACAGAAAAAGGCTTTTTCTGCTTTGAAAACGGTGTAATTCTCGACGGATCCGGAACGAAGGGATTCCGGGGGCGTCTTGAGGTGCGTAATGGCATTATTACAGCAGTGGAGTCCAGCGAGAGCAGAAGCACCCCGCCTCCCGAAGCCCGCGTAATCGACTGCCGCGGCAGTTTCCTCGCCCCCGCCTTTATCGACCTCCACAGCCACACCGATGCCGCTCCTTTCCTTAAGGAGGGACTGCGGCCTAAAATAAGCCAGGGAATTGCCACCGAAACGGTCGGAGTCTGCGGACTCGGTCTTGCCCCGATGCCCGAAGAGCGCCGTGAGGGCTGGAGAAAAACGCTCGTAATCGGCAATCCCCCCATCCCCTGGAACTGGCAAACCACCGCCCAGTGGTATGCTGCCCTCCGGGGGGCAGGAATGGAGAGCAACATCGTTCCCTTCATCGGCCATGGAACCCTCAGGTACGCGGTGGCCGGAGACCGGAGCGGTCCGCTCACTTCCGCGGAGCTGGGGCGGATGCTGGAACTTCTCGAAGAAGGTTTCCATGCCGGGGCGGCCGGAGTGAGCCTGGGCCTCATCTACACCCCGGCCCTTTTCGCCGGCCGGGAGGAGCTGCTTTCGGTAGCGAAAAGGAGCGCCGATGCCCGGCGTCTCCTGGCGGTTCACATGAGAAGCGAGAGCGATCAGCTGCTTCAGGCTCTCCGGGAGATTACCTCCATTGCCGAAGAGGCGGGCTGCAGACTGCACATAAGCCATCTCAAGGCGATCGGCAGGGACAATCAGGAGACCATACCGGAGGTGCTGCAGCACATAGATAAGCACCGGCTTACCTTTGATGCTTATCCCTACGATTACGGCAGCACGAGTCTGCTATCCCTCCTTCCGCCCTTTATTCTCGAGGGCAGAAGTACGGCTGAGGCCCTGGAGGCGCTGAGGGATGAGAAAACTGCAGCCAGGATCGGGAGAATCTATTCCGGCCGGGAAACTGTCCCCTCTTCATCTCCCTGGGACAACCTCCCGAAACTCCTTGGCTGGGAACAGATCAGCATTGCGGAGCTTCCGGAGAGCGTTCCGCAGGAGATAGCGGGGATCACCGGAAAGAGCATTGCCGAGCTGGGAGAAGCGTGGAAGATGCCGGAAGTATCGGTGCTCTTCTCCATACTGCAGGGCACCGGCGGAGCGGGACGGATGATAGACCGGTTCAGCTGTGATAAGAGTGTCGATGCCATCCTGAGACATCCCGGTGCCATGGTTTCGAGCGATACCCTGCTTGGTGGAAGGGCTCACCCCAGGGTATACGGCAGTTTTCCCCGTTTCTGGCGCAGACAGGTTTTTGAAAGCGGCGCGCTCAGGCCGGAAGATGGGGCATGGAAATGCGCAGCAGGAGCGGCACAGCTTCTCGGACTCCGGGATCGCGGAAGGCTTGCTCCGGGGATGCGTGCGGACATTGTTGTATTCAATTCCGGAATACGGGACCGCTCGAATCTCCGGGAACCGGAGATTGAAAGTGAGGGTATAGAGTGGCTTCTGGTGAATGGAGTGCTGAAGATAGCGGAGTGCAGGTATCTGCGGGGCACTCCGGGCATGCTGCTTGTATCGTGTCCCCAAGATTGCAGCTGAAAAGGGGCCCCGCCGATCCGGGACCCCTGCAAACATTATGTTGAGAAATCTCTAACGCAAATTGCTGATCATTTTCTCCGGCAGCCAGGTAACTATCTGCGGGAAAACCACAAGGAGAACCAGAACCACGGCGACGATGGCGACAAAGGGCAGAACTCCGCGGATAATATCCGACATGGTAAGGCCGTATTCTTTGGGAGCCGCACCTTTGAGCACAAAGATAGACATAGCCATGGGCGGAGTCATAAAGGCCATCTGCAGGTTGATAACTACCATCATACCGGCCCACAAAGGGTCAAAGCCAAGCTTTGCGAAGATGATAGAGAAAATCGGTACCACGATAAATACAATACCGATCCATTCAATGAACATTCCCAGGGCAAAGACCGTAACCATTACTACGGCGAAAGAAGCCCATCTGCCTCCGGGAACCGATAGAATCATCTCGGCAACAACATCCCCTGCTCCGGCGTTCATGAAGATACCCACAAAGGCGTAGGACATTGCGGCAATCATGACAACGAAAGCGCTGACCTTAAGGGTCTCCAGGGCAGCATCACGTATCATTTTAAAACTGAATTTTCCATAGATGATGGAAAGAAGAATCGCGGCGGTACAACCCACGGCGGCCGCCTCGGTCGGCGGGGCAATCCCGGCGAAAATGGTTCCGATAACCGCCGCAATAAGCAGCACAGGAGGGAGCATCGCCTTAAGAAGACGCAGGAGTTTTACCAGAGTGAAAGGTGTCATCTGATCCTTTGGGATTGCCGGTCCGATGTCCGGATTCAGAAGCGTCCTTACAAGGATGTAGATTATGTACATTGCCGAAAGCAGCAGACCGGGAAAGACCGCTCCCAGAAACATCTGTCCTATCGAGAGTCCCGCCTGAGGGGCATATACGATGAGCATGATGCTTGGCGGAATCAGTATTCCAAGAGTTCCAGAAGCGACAATAACACCCGATGCCAGTCCCTTGTCGTATCCTCTCTGGAGCATCGGTCCCAGGGCCATAAGGGTGAGAATGGTAACGGAAGCGGCAATAACACCAAGGCAGGCTGCCAAAATGGTTCCAAAGATAATGGTTACAATCGCCAGTCCACCCCGAAGCCGCCCCAGTGCATCATACAGGCTTTCATAGAGGTCGTTGGTAATTCCCGACTGCTGTAGAATTACACCCATAAAGGTAAACAGGGGAACGGCCAGATAGGGATAGTTGAGCGAAAGATCATAGAACCTGGTAAACAGGATATGGAATGTGGTATTTGGTCCGAATACCATGGTGCCTACAATCAAAGCAACACTGCCTATGACGAAAGCTATCGGGAAGCCGGTCAGAACCAGGCCGAATACTCCCCCAAGCATAAGCAAAGCGATTATTTCAGGATTTAATGCTATCAATTGAGGTACCTCTTATCAAAAAATAAAAATCCCTGACAAACTGGGCCAGTCCCTGCATCAGCAGCAGAAGCATGCCGATAGTGAACAGTGTCCGGTAAGGTGCGGCCGGGGGATACCAGAAGCTCGTGAACATCACCTCATTTATTTTCCAGGCCTTGAGGGCCCATTTGCCGGAAAACAACAGCATGACCATCACGAGGGGGAAGAACAGGGCAAGCGATGCAAGAACATCTATCAGTGCCTGAATACGGGGCCGCAGTTTGCTGTAGATAAGGTCTACACGGGTATGTGCATTATGCCGGTAGTCGTAGGAAGCTCCCAGCATATAGAGAGCTCCCCCCGCCATACTCAGGGTATCGTAGGACCAGATTGTCGGACTCCCGAACAGGTGCCGGGAAACAGTCTCGAAGGTACCCACAAATACCAGAACAAGAGCAAACCACTTGCCTATGGAGCCTGAAAGATCACTCAGTCTGTCTATAAATCTCAGAATCATTCGTATGATGGTCATACTGATCTCCTGTATATCTCTTGTGCTATTTCATCGAATCATAGGCTATTCCATAGGCTTTCATGGAATTGTAGATCTCTCCAAAAATTGCCGACTCCGATGCAGACTTTTCAGTATAGAATTTGTCCGCTTCCGCAAGAAGGGCTTTGTTGATTTCCTCAGGGACCTTTCTCACTTCATTACCCGCCTTCTTGAAGTTTTCCAGGGCTTCGATCGATTCGGCGATCAGATACTCATGCTGCAGCTGCGTGTAGTTTGATACGACATTCCGTACGATTTCCTGAAGATCTTTGGGAAGCTTGTTCCATGCATCCTTATTTACAAAGAATACCTGGGGATCACTGGGCGCCCTGGTGGGAGAGAGGTAGACATAGTCGGCAACCTCGTTAAAGTGCATCTTCCAGTTGGAAGCCAGGGTTGAATACTCGAAGGCATCAATGGTTCCTCTCTGCATCGCTTCATACACTTCCCCTCCTGGAATGATTACGGTTGCGGCGCCCATTCTCTTCAGAATCTCACCGCCGTCACCCATGCACCTTGCCTTCAAACCCTTGATATCAGCAAGCGAGTTCAGTTCCACTTTTGAGTGAAAAAACACCTCTTCCGGAAGGGGGGAAAGGGCACCGGGGAAAGTCATGACATTGTAGCCTTCCATCATTTTGTTCATAAGGTCCGCTCCGCCGCCGAAGTTGAACCACGACCGGAGGACTTCGCCGGGAAGCGCTCCGGGACGGGAGCTTATAAGTCCGGCAGCCGGCCATTTGTCCAGGTTGTACATGGGGCAGGTGTATCCCATCTGAAGCACATTCTCATTTATGGCGTCAAGCTCCTTGTAAGCTGGAACGATGGATCCGCCTACAAAGGGTTTTACTTCGAGCCTTCCGCCGCTGGCTTCGGTTATGGCCTTGCATACGAGATCATGGTAGATCTGTGACGGATCGGAAGCGGGACCATGTCCCGAGGATTTCCAGACAATCTTCTCAACAGGGGCTGCCTGGGCGCCATCGGCGGCCTCGGCGCTCTTACCCGAACCGCAGGAAGCCAGGAGAGCAATCAGCATTACCGCTGCAATGCTCATGAACAGTACGATACTCTTTTTCATCAGATTCTCCTTTTCAAAAAATATTTAAAGAACCGCCGCAGAATGGTCCGGTTCTTTTTTACAGTGAAAAAATCGCCGGATAGCTAGCGGATAACAAGACTGCTTCCGGTGCGGTTATGGAAATAGCTGTTCTTCAGATGACTGAGGGTGGTCATTCCGCGATCCCCGGTACAGTGGGATACGCCGATAACCGGGATCGATTCCTGCTTCAGATACTCAGCAGCCGCATCGGTAAGCCGGGCAGAGGCTTCCACCAGGTGGGTTCCGCCCATAACGGCATGAATGGGCTTATTGAATCGGCTCTTGACCGCATCCAGAAGATTGCGCATTCCAGGATGGGAGCAGCCCAGGAGAACGACCAGTCCCGCGGGGCTGTCTATGACCAGCAGGATTTCATCATCAAAGCTGTCGGGAACAAACGTTCCCTCCCTCAGCAGTTTAAAACGGGGGCTGATAACTTCGTCTTTATGGATTCGGGGGAACTGACCGAGAACATAAACACCGGGAACAAGCTCCCGGACCGGCACATCGTTTTCGCTGCAGCTGACCTTGTGCTCTTCAAGGTACTCTCTGGTAAAATTGTTGCCGAGAAACTCGTAGCCTCCACCATTCAGTTCGGCGTATTTCTCCTCGAAAAACCCCCTGCCGACAACAAGTTCGAAACTGTCGGAGATCTGCATCAATGACTTTAAGCCTCCCGAGTGATCATAGTGGCCATGACTCAGTACCACATAATCCAGATCACTCAGATCGATGCGCAGTATTTCCGCGTTTTTCAGGAAGGCACCGGACTGTCCGGTATCAAAGAGGATCTTATGATCTTCCGTCTCGATACAGAACGAGATTCCATGTTCATTCTTCAGTGCAAGGTGCTCTCCCGGGGAATTCTCAATAAGTGTGGTAATCCGAATCATTCTCTCTATCCTCTCTTGTCAGTTGTCTACTTGTCGGACAAGTAAAATTGTAAATCCTTTCCCGAAATCTGTCAAACCTTTTTTAGTGTCCCCGAAATTACACCTCTTTTTGTCCTGAGGGCATCAACGATTCGGTTTATTAACAGTAAAGCAACAACTTATTGAGGCTGGTATCAGCAAAGGGGCAGTTTCAGACTTTTTTACTTACTATCTCTTTTCCCTTAAGGTACTTCCGGCAATTTTAGCTAGCGTTTTGGGGACACTATAAAAAGGTCAACGAAGGAGTTTCCCGATTTTGAGCAGCCGCCCCACCCTTTCGCCGGTTTCAACAAGCAGCGCCCTGCTGTTTTCCATCGCTTCGGAAAGCGGCATTGCCTTGTTGACGGTACTTATTACCACATCAATTCCGACATCATAGACCGCTTCAAAACCCTTGCCGATGTCACCGACTATGGCGATAACGGGAATATCCCCTGCCTTTTTGGTCCAGGCGGCTACCCCGGCAGGAACCTTTCCGTATATGGTCTGGTGATCAAGTTTCCCTTCACCGGTAATAACCAGATCCGTATCCTTAAGCAGCTCGTCGAAGTGAACCAGAGAGAGTACCGCATCTATCCCGGGCTCAAGAACCGCACCGAGAAAGCCTACAAGTCCGCCTCCAAGGCCTCCCGCTGCGCCGCTTCCCGGAATATCCGCAATTGCTTTTCCCAGATCTCGCTGGACAATGGAGGCGCAGTGCGCCAGTGCAGCATCCAGCTCACGGACCATCTCCGGAGTCGCACCTTTTTGAGGCCCGTAGACCGCCGATGCACCCTTTGGACCGCAGAGAGGATTGGTGACATCACATGCGACTGAAATTTGTGTCTCTTTTATCCGGGGATCGAGTGCCGAAGCATCAATAAGGGCGATCTTTGAAAGCTCTCCGCCGCCGAAACCGATCTCTCTGCCTTCCTTGTCCTTGAATGAAATACCAAGAGCCTGGGCCATTCCCACCCCGCAGTCGTTTGTGGCACTGCCGCCAAGCCCGATCAGTATTTCCCGGCTGCCGGCGTCCAGGGCGGCTTTTATCAGTTCGCCTGTTCCATATGTGGTGGTTTTCCGCGGATCCCGCTTCGGCTCCGGAACCAGCGGGAGACCGGAGGCAGATGCCATCTCGATTACAGCCCGGTCTCCTTCAAGAACCCCGTAGGAAGCGTCAACAGGCTCCCCCAGGGGACCGGACACGGTACAGCTCCGAAGCTCCCCCTTTACAGCCCCCAGCACCGCTTCGGTGGTTCCCTCTCCGCCGTCCGCTACGGGTACAATGGAGTAATGAGCATCGGGGAAAATCCGGATCATTCCCTCCCGGATCGCTTCGCATACCTTTCCGGCGCTGTTGCTCCCCTTGAACGAATCGGTCGCAATAATACATTTCATTTTGAAAGCTCCCTGTTACATATCTGTTGTCTGACAGGCATATTGTAGGCCGATTAACTCAACCTGTCAAACATACCTTGTACGCTGTACTTCCGGGTCTCTCTCTCATAAGGTTGTATGGGTCCGGATATCCTGAAGCGCATTTTCAAGATGCTTTCGCATATGCAGAGCGGCAAGGTCCGGATCGTGTGCTGCCAGAGCTTCGATGACCAGCCCGTGTTCCACCACCGTCCGCTCAAGACGCCCCGGAGTGTTGAGACTGGTAATCCATCCTTCGTTTAGAGTGGCCGCCATGGTCTTCATCAATACGCTCAAGGTACGGTTGCAGCTGGCCTTGGCAACAAGAAGATGAAAGGCGCTGTCGCACTCAATGGCGGATGCTATGTCGCCCTCTGAAAAGGCCTCTTTAAAACGCTTAAGGAGCTCACGCAGTTCCTTAAGCTCTTTTTCTCCCGCTTTCTTTGCGGCAAGTGCAGCCGCATGGGGCTCCATGAGGAGCCGGACTTCGAAATGCTCCAGCAGCAGATCTATATTGTCTACAACCCAGCCCTTTATGGGAATATCATCTTCCGGGGGTCTGGCCACAAATATGCCCTTACCCTGCTGGACCGTTACCATTCCGGTAACTTCCAGCATCCGGACCGCTTCACGAATTGAAGAACGGCTCACTTCCATCTTTTCCATCAGCTGGTGTTCACTGTAAAGGCGGTCACCAGGCTGCAGTCCTTCAGTCGCAATAATCTCTAGAATGGCATCGGTAACCATTCTGGAAAGCCGTTCTTTCTTTAGTGATATCATGAGAGGATTTTACCATGCCCCCTTTTCTTCAACAAGCTGTCATATTTGAATTGCACGTTTGGGAAAGAACCCGGCGGCAACACTCTGCAACAATCTGCAACCTTTTCCTTGTAAGATGAGGCAAGCTATTGTACAATCGGGATGTTAATCAAAATCATATTCCTATAGGAGTTGAAAAGATGGAAAAACTTTTTAAGCTGAAGGAGCACAACACTTCAGTCAAGACCGAGATGCTGGCCGGTCTTACCACGTTTCTGACCATGGCCTACATTCTCATCGTCAATCCCCTCATTCTTGCGGATGCCGGTATGGATTTCGGCGCGGTGTTTACCGCTACCGCCATCAGCGCGGCAGTGGCTACCATCATCATGGCGTTTGCCGCCAACCTTCCCTTCGCCCTCGCCCCCGGTATGGGACTGAACGCTTTCTTTGCTTATACCGTTGTTCTGGGCATGGGCTACTCCTGGCAGTTCGCTCTTACCGCGGTCTTCCTTGAAGGACTTATCTTCATCGTCCTTACCTTCTTCAATGTTCGCGAAGCTATCGTCAACTGTATTCCAATGAACGTGAAACGGGCAATTTCGGTAGGTATTGGATTGTTCATCGCATTTATCGGACTGCAGAATGCGGGTATAGTTGTTGACGGCGCGACTCTCGTTACCGTTGGTAACCTTACCAGTTCTCAGGTTCTTGTAGCCATCATCGGTCTGGTAATCATGGGTGCTCTTCTTGCTTTCAAGGTCAGAGGCGCTCTTCTTATCGGTATCGTTGCGGCTACCATTATCGCTCTTCCCCTCGGTGTTGCAAGCGCCCCCTCCGGCAGCTGGGCACCTCCTTCACTGGCTCCCATCTTTTTTCAGTTTGATTTCAGCCAGGTTTTCAGCCTTGATATGCTGATCGTGCTTTTTACCTTCCTCTTCGTCGATATGTTCGACACCGTCGGAACCCTGATCGGTGTTTCCACCAAAGCGGGTCTTATCGACAAGGACGGAAACATTCCCAAGGTAAAGGGCGCTCTTTTCGCAGACGCTTTCGGAACCACCTTTGGTGCCGTTCTTGGAACCTCCACCGTTACCACCTATGTTGAAAGCGCAGCAGGTGTCGCGGAAGGCGGAAGGACCGGTCTTACCGCTCTTTCCACAGCGGTTCTCTTCCTTCTCGCTCTTTTTATCAGTCCTCTCTTCCTCATGATCCCCGGCGCTGCCACTGCTCCCGCACTGGTACTTGTCGGTCTGTTCATGATGAGCCCGATCAAGAATATCGAACTGGAAGACTATACCGAAGCAATTCCCGCCTTCCTGACCATGATTATGATGCCCCTTACCTACAGCATCGCCGAAGGTATCATGTTCGGTATGCTCAGCTATATCGTACTGAAGGTTTTTACCGGAAAAGCAAAAGATGTTTCGGTAGTTACCTACATTGTCGGAATTCTCTTTCTGATCAAGTACATTATCTGATTTCCGTTTATCGGAAAAACAGAAAAGCGGCCCCGGTTATTCCGGCGGCCGCTTTTTTTATTCTTCAATGCATACCCGTTTCCCGGAGTCCGCGTTTTAATTCCCTATATAGCGAACAAGATACGCAAGAATTGGAACACTTAGCAGAAGGCTTGCGGTGGAGAAGAACCAGCAGGTATTGGCCAGATCGAGGTCCATTTTATAGAGAGTCGGGGGAACCAGGGACATAAACCCTACGGGCATGGCCGAAAGAATAAGAACGGTCTTCAGGGCAATACCGGATTCAAACTGTCCGAGTCCGAGTGCCGCAGCGAACGCAAAGGTGGCCGCGGGAACCATAAGCGATTTTATCAGTATCATGAGCATACCGGAACCGGCATACCTTTTCATGCGTCCGAAGCGGATGGCAAGGCCGATCGTAAACAGCAGTCCGAATGAACCGAAGGGAACAAGAAACCGGTTTACATGGTAAAAAAAATCGGGCCGCGGCACTCCGGTAAGATTCAGGAAGGTCCCAAGGACGAGCGCAAGAGTATTGAGGATAATGACCGGATCCTTTACCGTCTGCAGAAAGAACTCTTTCCGGGAGACTTTACCCTCAACCATGCTGCTGTGGCTCTTTGCAAAGGGAAAACCGATCAGGAAATAGACGAACTTCTCGAAGAGCTGATAAAAAGCTACCAGGGCAAAGCCGGCCTCCCCGAGAAGAATGAATACGACAAGCCCCCCGAGTGATCCCATATTGGTAAAGCCGCCGGCAACGGCAAATACGCCCCGCCGATCTCTGTTCATACCGGCCAGGCGGGCTATTCCATAGGCGGCAAGACCGCCGAACAGAATAGCGAATGCCCCAAGGAAAGGCAGCGCGGCAATCTTTACGCTTTTCAGGGGGGCAATCCAGATGCTTGCCGCAGCCGTTATGGGAATAACAATCGACAGAATTACAAGCTGTATGACTCTCCGTATCTCTTCCACGGGAATACGCAAAGCTTTTTTCTCCGACCCCGCCATTTTCTGCAGAGCGTATCCGAGCGACAGGCCGGAGAATATTATCAGAAGAGAAAACAGGGTCGCTCTCATGTTCAGTTTACCTTTTCATTTTGATGCGCTCTTTCAGCGAAGCAGCCGCTCTGGCATACAGTGGCGTCTGACTTACGATCATAATGACTATAACAATAAACAAAATCAAGGCAACCGGTCTGGTAAAAACCGGTAGAAAGCTCCCCTTCGAGATCATCAGTCCGCGTCGGAGGTTCGTATCCGCCATTTCTCCCAGAATCATTCCTATTACCAGGGGAGCGATAGGATACTGCATTTCCGAAAGAAGATAGGCAATTATTCCGACCGGCAGCATAAGATACAGGTTAAAGATGTTGGTCCCGAGAGCGTAGGATCCGATGATGCAGAGAACCCCGATAACGGGCATGAATATGCTGATTGGAATTTTAAGAACCTTTATAACCTGCTTGGCCAGCACGATTCCGCAAATCCACATGCATGCAGAGGCAAGCAGGAGAATCGCGGTTATCTGAAGGTAGAAACCGGGATGATCGATATTCAGCATGGGGCCGGGATTAAAGCCGTGGAGGAGAAGCGCTCCGAGCAGCATCGCCGCGGGCGGACTGCCGGGGACTCCGAGACTGAGAAGAGGGATCATTGCGCCGCCGATGCAGGCGTTATTGGCCGTTTCGGTGGCAATAATAGCCTCTTCCTGACCGGTACCGAACTTGTCGCCGTTTTTGCTCATCCGCTTGGCGGTACCGTAGGATACCCAGCCGGCTATATCCTCACCTATGCCCGGAACCGCTCCTATGCCTACTCCGATAAGGGCGGAGCGGATAATAACCTTGAAATTCTTCGCTATTTTTCCCCAGGAAGGGAGGATCCTTCCGACATCCGCCATTTCACCATACTTGAAATTGTCTCGCAGGGTCTGAATAATCTGGGGTATTCCGAAGGCGCCTATGAGCACCGGAACAAGATCAAGTCCCGAATCCAGTTCGCCTATACCGAAGGTGAAGCGCGGATAGGTTTGAAGTTTTTCCCTGCCGATGGTGGCGAGCCAGAGTCCGAAAAAACCGGCGATCCAGCCCTTTATGGCGAGGTCCTGACTGGTGAGGGTTCCGGATATGACGATTCCGAAAAAGGCGAGAAGAAAAAATTCAAAGGATGTAAACTGCAGGGCCATTTTCGAAATAATGGGAGAAAAGGATACGACGAAAAGCATGCCGATAAAGGTGCCTATGGCGGATGCGGTGGTGGTAAGTCCGAGGGCCATTCCGGCCTTTCCCTGCTTTGCGAGGGGATAACCGTCCAGGGCGGTTGCGGCGGCCGCAGCGGTTCCCGGAATGTTCACAAGAATAGCCGTGTAGGAACCGCCGTAAACACCGCCAACGTATATTCCCATAAGGGCGACCATTGCCGTTGCGGGACTCATGCCGTAGGTAAGGGTTGTCAGCAAAGCAACACCGAGGGTCGCGGTCAGGCCGGGGGTTGCTCCAAAGATGATGCCCATGACGACCGAGGCGAAGAGGAGGAGCATGGCTCCCGGATTTACCAGAAGCTGAATTATTTCAAAGAAAAATGTCTGCAGTGTCTCCAGTAAAAAACCCATGTTATCAGCTCCTGTATTTGATTGTGTAATAGATCCAGTTCATGTGGTCGATGATAATGCCTTCCTTGGGCAGGGGCGTAAGAAGGGCGTATCGGAAGATCGGACAAAGGATGAAGGGAGTAAGAAGCGCCACCCAGAGTGCCGTATATATCCGGGCTGCCGGAAGTCCGTCTCTTTTCATAAGACCTTTTGCGTAGAAAAACATCCCAACGAGGAACAGAAGAACCAGAACATCCATGGAATACGGGTAGAGTCCGTCCAGAAAATCCGCTATGCCGGTTACTATCAGAACCAGCACCACAAGAGTCTCCACGAGAAAATAGCGGGTCAGGTATTTAAACAGACGTGCATGTTCCGAATAGAAGGCGGCACACAGGAAGAAAAGAAATGTCGCTATGCTCAGAACAAAGTCTATTCTCGGGATAAGAATATAAATAAACGAAGCAAGAGAGAACATGATCACCCACACCCGGACTCTTTTCTCGTCAATCATGTTCTTGCGGTCTTTCATCAGGCCGGCGAAGAATTCATGCATTCCGCCGGCGCGAACAGCCGTAATGCACAGAATTGTTCCCATAAGTATCAGAGCGCCTCCGATAATAAGGGGAAAAAGTGCCGGGGCAATATACCAGTGGTTGGCGACCCCGCCGTAACTGGCGGTCATGGGCATCTTAAATGCCATGATGAGAACGAACAGGCCAAAAAGAATGATAACAATACTGGCAGCAAAGTCCGCTTTACGTAATTTTACAAGATCCATACCTTCTCCTCAAAACAGGGATGGACTCTCTCTAAGAGGGAGTCCATCCAGCTTTCACATTATCTGTACTGATTATACTATGGCTTTGGAATATTGAGGTCCGCCGGATTTACTTCCGCAGCACCCAGATCCCAGAGGGTCCATGCAAAGTTGGATTCGAGGGCATCGAAAACCTTGTTCGCTTCGGCTCCTCTTTTTCCGGAAAGAATATAGTAGTTTTCAATTCCAAATTCCTTGACAGCCTGTGAAGCCATGGCTTTATCAAAGGCCGCATAGAGAACTTCCTTTTTCTCTTCGCTTACGCTTTTGGGTACCGCAAAGCCGATGGACTGTGCCAGGGGGAGGTATTCCGCCAGGCCGGGATAGGCATCAAAAGCCGAAGGAATGGTTTTCCCGTCAAGTTCGAAGGATTCGGGAGTGAGCATTCCAAGGGGCTTCAGTTTTCCGCCCCGGATAAGTTCCGCCTGCTCGGCAACAGAGGTGATAATAACAGTTATCTCACCGGTCATTGCCGCGTTCTGTGCGGGGCCGGATCCGTCATAGGGAATGAACTGCAGATCGATATCGGCACCATTCTCGAGTGCAAGCAGATTAAGGTGGTGAATGGAACCGGAGCCGCTGGCACCTGAAAGGATGGTATTGGGGGCGGCTTTTGCAGCTTCGACCAGATCCTTGATGCTTTCATAGGGTGCGTCTGCGGTCACGGAGACAACATCCGGAGATCCTCCGATAATGAAGAAGTCCCAGACGTTCATCCTGTTGCTCCAGGCGCCTTTTACTCCCGCCGTAACATTCGATTCGGACAGACCGGTAAGGGTGTATCCATCATGATCCGCACTGTAGCCGTAGGCCATTCCAACCGAACCGGAGGCACCGCCGGTCTTGTTTATTACATTGACATTGACACCAAGGGCCTTGCTCATTTCAGCCATAACAACCCGGTTGCAGACATCGGTTCCACCGCCTGCTCCCCATACGACCACGGTGGTAATGTCCCTTTCCGGATACGTTACCATCGAACCGGCTTCCGGCTTGCCGCTCGCAAAGACCATGGCCGAGACCAGCAGCAGACCGGCTGCAATCATCATCAGTTTCTTCATACAACTCTCCTCAAAAAATATTTCTTTTAAAGCACTCTCCCATATTTTGACTTCCCGGGAGAACCGCTTCAAAAAGATTTCACATCTTATACACTTCCGGATTTACGCAATCCGGAGCTTTTTCACCCTTCAGCATGGCAGCAAGATTTCGTGCCGCCTTAAGAGCCATATTGTTCCTGGAGGAAAAGGTCGCCGATGCCGTATGCGGTGTCATTACCACATTGCTCAGTTCCGACAGACCGGGGGCAGCCAGGGGCTCTTTTTCATATACGTCGATTCCGGCTCCTGCAATTTCGCCGTTTCTCAGGGCATCCACCAGGGCAGCCTCGTCCACTATCGGTCCCCGGGCGGTATTGATAAGGTATGCGCTCTTCTTCATCTTCCTGAAGGCATCCGCATTTATCAGCCCGCGTGTTTCCGGAAGAAGCGGAACGTGTATGCTGAGATAGTCGGACTCTTCAAGAATGGTATCGAAGTCGACCTTCCTGGCTCCGAGTTCCTGTTCGAGAACGGTGTTTTCAAAGGCATCCTGGTAGAGAACCTTCATTCCGAAGCCTCTGGATTTAAGGGCCATAGCCGTCCCGATCCGTCCGGCACCGAGGATGCCGAGGGTAGCGCCGCTTATGTCCCCGCCGATAAACTGAAGGGGTCCCCACCCTTCCCATTTTCCGCTTCGCATGCACGCATCGGATTCAATAATCCTGCGGGCAGCGGAAAAGAGCAGGGCCCAGGCCATCTCCGCCGTGGCATCGGTCAGAACACCAGGGGTATTGGAGACGGGAATTTTTCTTTTTGTCGCCGCCGCCACATCAATATTGTCATAGCCAACCGCATAGTTGGCATAACCCCGTACCCCGGGGGCCGCATCGAACACCTCTCCGTTTATTCTGTCCGTAAGAAGACAGAGCACTCCGGCAGCACCCCGGATTTTTTCGAGCAGTTCAGCCGGGGTAAGTGGACGGTCCTCCGGGTTTACCTCGACCTCAAATTCTTCAGAGAGAAAATCGATTCCCGCCCTGGGGATCTCCCGGGTAATGTAGATCTTTTCCTTTTTCACCGGTCTCCTCCCGCAAAGAAGATCTTTCCTTCGAGGTATTCCCACATGTCCAGATATTCGTCCCGGCTCATCAGCTTTTTCATTTCCGTCCGGTCAAGTCCCTTAAGAACATTCCAGAGCCTGTTTGTTACCCTGGCATTGGTCTCAAAAGTTCTTTTTATATCCATGCGCTGGGGAGAGGTATCCGATGTCAGGTAACCGTCATACTTGTACTCCTGCAGATAAAAAAGGAATTCCGCATAGGCAAAGAAGTTGTGGGTTCCTGCAACAAAGTCCCAGTCCCATTTACGGTCGTTGTCATTGATATGTATGTAGTAGGGGTATCCGCTTTCCGCGATAAGCGATAGTGCTTCGGCGGGATTTTCTCCCCCGTACAGCGAGTGTCCGAAGTCGAGAGTGACACCGATATTCCTGTTCCCGATCAGCTCGAGCATGTAGAGCGTTTTTGCCGCAGAATCGAGGTAGCATCTGCCCCTCACCTCGCTGGGCTTGTATTCGACATAGAGCGGGATTTCCGGTCTGTATTCACCGGCCTCGGCAAAGGCATCGACCAGATGTTTCCAGGCTGTCCCGTAGTTTTCCTGGAAATTGAATTCGTAGCCGTCTCCGAGGGGACAGCACTGCACTTTGTCCGCTCCGCTTTCGGCAGCATAATCCTTTGCTTCCTTTATGAATCGAACCGCTTTTTTCCTTATTTCGGGATTCCCGGATGTTATTCCGCCAAGTACAAACTCGGGCTCGCTTTTCACATTTACATTTATCGCCGCAATGTTGACCCCGTGTTTCACCAGCATCTTTTTCAGCGCATCTGCATCGGGAACCTCATAGGGGTAGACAAGTTCGACCCCGTCGACATCCTTCATAGATGAAACCATACCCAATTTCTCATCGAGAGATATGGCACTGTTGTATTCCCTGAACCGGTCTTTCGTCTGTCCGAGAAAGCCGGTTATTACTCCGCATTTTACCTTTTCCATTCCTTACCTCTTTTTTTCCAGCAGTCCGACGGCTGCTTCGTGAATACATCGGTCGGACATTCCGTATTTGTCTATAACCCTGTAGTAGTCGCCGCTCTCGCCGAAGCTGTCCGATAGACCGAGATTGTCGAAGGCAACCGGGTATTCTTTAAGCAGAAAGTTGGAGATCTCATATCCGAGGCCGTTTCTTTTCTGGTGATTCTCCACCACCAGCACCGCACCGGTTTTTTCGGCCGATTTCAGAAGCGCCGTCCTGTCAAAAGGCTTTATGGAGTACATATCCAGGACCTCTGCGGAGATCCCCTTCTTCTGAAGAGAATCGGCGGCATTCAGGGCCTGAAAAACCGTATCCCCGTAACTTGCAATCGTTATATCACTCCCTTCACGGAGCAGGTGACTGCCCCCCATGGAGAAATCCGTATCTTCTTCATACAGTGAATAGAGAGGGTCCCTCATGAGCCGGGTAAATACCGGCCCTGGAGTATTCATGGCGACATCGAACAGTTTCCGGGCCGAAGCAGGATCGGCCGGACAGAGCACCTTCATGTTGGGAAGGGTGGAAAGAAGAGCCACATCTTCGGTCGCCTGGTGGGTAACCCCGTCTATGGCTGCGGTCAGTCCGCCATGGGACGAAAGAAACTTTACATTCAGATCCGGGTAGCAGATAAAACTCCGGATCGACTCCAGGGCGCGCATCGAGAGAAAGACACCGTAGGTGCAGGCGACCACGGTCCGTCCGTTGGCGGCCATACCCGCGGCGGAAGCAACCATGTTCTGTTCCGCTATACCCAGATTGAAATACCTTTCAGGAAATGCATCTCCGAAGAGATGACTGTAGGTTGAATAGCCAATGTCCGCTTCAAAGACCGCAAAGGTGCCGTCCAGAGATCCGTATTCCAGCATCCGGTCCGAGAATGCACGTCTTGTGGGTATTGTTGCATGTGCAAGTGACATTATTGTTCCTCCCCGGCTTTCAGCTCTTTCATCGCTCTTGTGTACTCATCTTTATTGGGGGCCTTGCCGTGCCATACACGGACATCTTCCATAAAGCTGACGCCCTTTCCCTTGATGGTGGAAGCGACTATGCAGACCGGCTTTTTCTCTTTCCAGTTCTCAAGATCAGTAAGAGCCGCAAGTATTTCGCCCATGTTGTGGCCGTCAATATTCACTGTTCTCCAGCCGAAGGCTTTAAACTTGGCGGCGATCGAGTAATGCGGGATAATATCCTTCGTATACCCGTCCATCTGCAGTCCGTTGTCGTCGACAATTGCCACCAGATTGTCCAGATTCTGTGCCGCAGCAGCTGCTGCTGCCTCCCATACCTGTCCTTCCTGAATTTCTCCGTCTCCCAGCATCACCCAGACCCTGGCGGGAGAACCGGTCATCCGTGCTTCCAGTGCCATACCCAGCCCGAAACTCAGGCCCTGTCCGAGGGAACCGGTTGTCATATCAACCCCGGGGGTCTTGTTCATAACCGGATGTCCCTGGAGGATGCTCTCAAACTGTCTGAGCGTGTCCAGCTCTTTTTCATCAAAGAAGCCCCGCATGGCAAGATTTGCATACCAGACCGGACAGGCGTGTCCCTTGGAAAGGACAAAGCGGTCGCGGTCCTGCCATCGCGGATCTTCGGGACGTACATTCAATATTCTGAAATAAAGGGCCGTAACAATATCGGCCGCCGATAGAGCTCCGCCTATATGCCCGGACTGGGCCTTATAGACCATCTCCACGATTCTGCACCGTACCTTTGCCGCAATTCTTTCAAGTTCAAGTACTTGAGCGTCAAAAGGCAGATTTTTGTCCACCATTTCCATCAAATATGCTCCTTCATAAGATGTGCATTCATATTCAGCATTTCGGAAAAATAGCGTTTTCCTTCCAGATACAGTGCATCGCACGCTCCGGAAGCTGCGGCTATTTCAAGGTCAAAGCTTCCTGAGTAGCCTGTCCGTTCAAGGCTTTCCACTATCCCTGCCCAGCCGATTATTCCCCTTCCCGGAACAAGGGAAGATTCGGATTTACCGTCGCTGTCGCTTATATGCAGGGCCTTCAGTCTTCCGCCCATCATCCTTATAAGTTCCGGAATATCTTCTCCCGCACCGCAGGCATGACCGGTATCCAGAAGAAAACCGATTCTCGGGCTCAGATTCCGCCATGCAGGTTCGGTCAAAAGGGATGTATAGCTTCCGGGGGCGGAACCGGGCAGAACTTCCAGAATCAGCTGGCGGTCCGCATCTTCAACAAGCTCCTGCCAGGCTCCAAGCAGCTCAATGAGCCCCTGCGCATCCGGAGGAGATGAATCTGCAGGAGGAAGAAGAGGTACTGCAAGCGGAATTGACGGGTCAAGATTCTCCATCAGATCGAGAACCCTCGCCATATCATCCCCTCTCTCCGCCGCCTTTAAAAGGGAGGGAGATGTAAAGCAGGTTCCGAGAAAGTGGGCAACGAAAACCGAAGCCCTGAGATCACACTTCTGCATCACTTCCATCAGGAATGCAAAATCCCTTTTATTCCAGCTGTCATCAATGGACTTATCCAGTATCTCCAGCTGAAGATAGTTAAAACCCATTTCTTTCAGGTGCCCCGCCTCGGACACTAGATCTTTCCAGGTAAACTTGGTTCCGCAGCGCGAAACAAAGTATGCGGGGGAAACCCCTGCTTTATTGTCTACAAGATTTTGCATACAATATATTTTACACGGTATTCAAAATCTGTCAAATAAAACTTTATTTTGTTTTTAACATTTTGTATGCAAAAGAATGTTGACGCTTGCACTGTTTTCACCTATTCTGAAATTTATGTATACGCTTCAGCAGGAAGATCTGTCAGACAAGGCCTACAAGGCTATCAAACAGCTGATTTTACAGGGTGAACTCTCTCCCGGAGAAAAGCTGTATCAGGAAAAACTTGCCGAAAACCTGGGGATATCCCGGACCCCTCTCAACAGCGCCCTCAACCAGCTGGAAAAAGAGCTGCTTGTCGAATCGCTCCCCAGGAGAGGCTTTTTTGTAAAACAGCTCTCCCTGAAACAGCTGCTGGATTTATACGATGTCAGACTTAAGCTGGAACCCCTCGGTGCGAGAGAAGCTTCGGAAAATCCTGACCCGCAGATCCGGGAACAGTGCCGCATCCTCCTTTCGACATACCGGAAAAGGAAAGACGAGGACCCTTCAAGAAGATTCAAGGAGCTCGATTACCAGTTCCATAACCTTATTATGGAAATGAGCGATAACTTCTTTTTAAAAAAAATGATCTCTTCCTACAATATAATCAGCCTCGGTAACCTGCAGCTCTTCATGAAAAAGGAAGATTTTCCAAAGAAAACAGGCACCAGTCTCAGTGAACACGAGGCTATTCTGGCGGCTGTCCTGGAAGGAAAGCCCGAAGAAGCGGAAGCTGCCATGTACGCCCATATCGAAGGGACGCGGAACCTTATAGCAAAATGGATAAAAGAAAAAAACGATGAACAAGCTTAAGAAAGAAAACCTCGGCGAACTTGTCTACCAGCAGATACGCAGCATGATAATCAATAAAGACCTTGTGCCCGGGGAGAAAATAAACAAAAAAGAGCTGGCCGATATTATCGGAGTCAGCCCCACCCCGGTTAACGAAGCCCTTTTGAGATTTGTAAGCGAAGGACTTATCGAACAAAGAGAACGCTACGGTTTTTATCTGAAGATCTTTACCAATAACGATATGAAGGAGCTTTTCGCCGTCCGCGCGGGTCTTGAAGGGGTAGCCCTGCGTTTATGTGTCGAACAGTGCGACCTTAAGAACAAACCGGAAATCTACAACGCCTTTGATGGTTTTTCCCTTCCCATGTCGGATCAGGAGTATAAAAAATACCAGAAAGCTGACCGGCTTTTCCATGAGAGCATTCTTCTTGCCTCGGAAAACACGATAATAACAGACTTTATCAAGAACTTTGATTTTATCATCAAGTGCTATCAGAAGGGACTCATCCGGCCCCCGGAAGAGACCCTTCCCGAACATAAGGAAATAATTTCGGCGGTAAAAGCCGGAGACGCCGAGAAAGCGCAGAACCTTATTATGGCACACCATCTGAAGACCATGAAATCCATCCGGTAAAGCGGGAAAAACATGAAAGAAATTTTCATCTATGATACGACCCTCAGAGACGGTATGCAGGGCATGGAAATAAGCTACACCCTGGACGATAAGCTGAAGATTGCCCATGCCCTGGATGATGTCAGGATTGACTACATTGAAGGCGGTTTTCCCGTCTCCAATGAGAAGGAAGCTTCCTTCTTTTCTCACTGCCGGAAAGAGCATTTCAGCCACGCAAAGATTACCGCCTTCGGCTCCACCCGCCGGCCGGGTTCAGAAACCGCTTCGGATAACAATATTCTTGCCCTTCTGCATGCCGAAACACCCGCGGTAACGGTGGTGGGAAAGAGCTGGAAGTCCCACGTAAAGGATATTATCAGAACGGATATTGAAGAAAATCTGGCGATGATCCACGATTCAATCGCTTTTCTTAAAAAGGAGGGACGCGAGGTCTTTTTCGATCTCGAGCACTTCTTTGACGGTTACCGGGATGATCCCGAATACGCCCTGCGCGTCCTTGAGACCGGGTCCGAGGCGGGAGCCGATGCCCTCATTCTCTGCGATACCAACGGCGGAATCCTTCCTTCCGAGGTAAGCAGGATTATCGGCACCCTCCCCCTGGAGCGGCTTGCTCCGATAGGCGGACATTTCCACAACGACTGCGGAACCGCAGTGGCCAACTCTCTGGCCGCGGTGGAGTGCGGAGCAGTTCAGGTTCAGGGAACCATAAACGGCTGGGGTGAACGCTGCGGCAACGCCAACCTCTGTGTTTTCATACCAAATATCGTACTGAAAATGGGATACCGGCCGGCGGTGAGCGAAAAACTGGGCAGCCTTACCTCCCTCTCCCGTTTTGTGGCCGAAAAAGCCAACATCATCCCCGACAAGCGTCAGCCCTACGTGGGGGAAGCCGCCTTCAGCCATAAGGCGGGGCAGCATGCCGATGTGATCGCAAAAGCATCCCATCTGATGGAACACATCGACAGTACCCTGGTGGGCAACGAGAGGCGAATTCTTCTTTCCGAACTGGCGGGAAAGGCGACCATAGTCGCGAAACTGCGGCAGTACGGGGATTTTTCAAAGGATGATCCGGTTATCAACTCCCTTATACAGACCCTGAAGCGACGGGAAAAGGAAGGCTTTGAATATGAAGCGGCAGAGGCATCCTTCGAACTCCTTCTGCGCAAAGCGATCGGCCGATACGAAGCATTGATCGAATTGAAGAACTACCACCTTGAAACCTTCAAGGCTCTTGAAGCGGAATCCCAGACCGTAGGAAGAATCTTCCTGCGGACACATTCGCACGAACTTATGGGCGCGGCGGTAGGGATCGGACCGGTGGAGACCCTGGATCACGCATTGAGAAACGCCCTTGAGCCTCATTACTCCTTTCTCAGGGAGATAAGCCTTTCCGATTACCGCGTCCGTGTACTCAATCCCGAAGAACATACGGCGGCAAAGGTACGTGTGTTTATCACCTCCGATAACGGAAACATAACCTGGGATACCGTCGGCGTTCATGAAAATGTGATCGAAGCATCCTGGATGGCACTTGTGGACAGCATTGAGTACTACTACAACACCTTTGTACTGGAAGACAGCGGAACCTGATTGTCTCTTGTCACTCTTCCCGGAATCCCTTACTATCGGCAGCAAAAAGGGAGTGAACAGATGAACAAGCAGTACATATACAGCATGCCGCACACCGTACTTTACAGCGAGACCGACGCAAGAGGACTGCTCTCTCTTCCCTCATTTTTTTCCCTTTTCCAGGAAGCTGCGCTTCTGCAGGCCGAAGAACTCGGATTCGGAGAAACTCACTGCCTCCGGGAGGGACGCATGTGGGTTCTTTCCAGGCTGCTTCTTGAAATTGAGAGCTTTCCGTCTCACCGTTCCCGGATAGAACTGAATACCTGGCCGAAGAAACCCAAGGGCCCCTTTGCCAACCGTGATTTCCTTATCCGTTCCGAAGCGGGCGGCGTCATGGCGCATGCTACGAGCGCCTGGCTGCTCCTGGACGCTGAATCCCTGCGCCCGGTCCGTCCCCAGCCTCTCTTTGAAAAGTTTCCCCTGGACGGCCTTGGAGAAGCTCTGCCCGGAACAGCTCCCAAAATAGCCGCGCCTTCCGGGGAATGCGGGAAGGAACTGGACGTGACGGCCCGCTACTCGGACCTTGATCAGAACAGACACGTAAACAACACCAGGTACGTCCGCTGGTTTCTCGACTGCTACGATCCGGAAGAAATAGCACCCGTGGGAAAGCTCCGCTTTGCCATCAACTACCTCAGTTCCGCAACCTTCGGCAACAAGGTGCGCCTCTGCCGGACCGATGCCGGCGGGGTCTCAACAATCCGGGGCTTTCTTGAAGACGGCAGCGAAACCTTTTCGGCACAGATAAGTCTTCCGGCTTAGGAAACGCCCTTTCCCGGCCGGTGTTTTTTGTATTATAGTTTTATTATGATAAAACAGATACAGGCACCCACCCTGGTGGTTCTTCGAAGCAGAGCACAGCAAAACATACGCAGGATGACTGAAAAAGCCGGACTCTCCGGCATTCCCCTCCGTCCCCATTTCAAGACTCACCAGTCCGTGGAGATTGGAGAATGGTTCAGAAAGGCCGGGGTGAACAGGATAACGGTCTCCTCGGTTTCCATGGCAGAAAAGTTCGCCGCCGGAGGATGGAAGGATATTACCATCGCCTTCCCGGTCAATATACTGGAGGCCGAGCGGATTGATGCCCTTGCCGGGGAGCTAAAGCTCGGGGTGCTTGTTGATAACACGGTATCCGCGGAGGCTCTTAACCGTCTGGTCGCCAACCCCCTCTCTGTCTGGATAAAAATTGATACGGGATACAATCGTGCAGGTGTTCCATGGAACAACGCCGGCAGCATAGGGAAACTTGCGGAGCTGATCGCATCAGGCGGGTCCCATTCCTTCGCGGGACTGCTTACCCACGCCGGTCAATCCTACACCGTGACCGGCCGTGATGAACATGCCCGTCTATTTGCCCTGACCGCCGAACGCATGCAGGAAGCCAGGGCCGCCCTGCCCCCCGCCCTCCGCGGGACCTGCCTTATTTCCGTCGGAGATACCCCCACCTGCAGCGCCGTTGATCTGTTTGAAGGTGTCGATGAGGTGCGTCCCGGCAATTTTGTCTTTTTCGACCTCCAGCAGATGTTGATCGGAAGCTGCGCACAGAACGAAATTGCCGCAGCCGTCATCTGTCCCGTGGTCGGCGTCTACCCCGAACGGGGAGAGGCAATTATCTACGGCGGAGCCGTACATCTCTCAAAACAGGCGGATAAGCTCGACGGGGAGAAATCCTTCCACGGCTATGTGGTTTCATGGGACGGCCGCTCATGGGGGCCTGTTGAGCCCGGGCACTACCTTAAAAGCGTCAGCCAGGAGCATGGGATAGTCCACTACGGTCCGGATATCCCGGTAAAACCCGGGGACCTGGTAGCGGTGCTGCCGATTCATTCCTGCCTGGCAATGAACCTGCTTAAGAAGTCGTCCATAATTCTGGAGTAAGGAACAGTCTGGTTTTTTTCCACAATCCTCTTGCCATAATGAAATCAATACCATAGTATGTAACTATGAAATTTTCCACCAGGACACGATACGGCTTAAGATTCCTCATCTACCTCGGAGCAGAGGGAGGGGACCGCTTCGTACAGCTCGGCGAAATAAGCGAAGCGGAGGGAATAAGCCAGAAATACCTTGAACAGATTATCCGGCTTCTCAAACCAGCGGGGATTCTCGCCTCCGCCAGAGGTATAACCGGAGGCTACAAGCTTGCGGTCAAACCCGATGAAGTTACCCTGGAGCGGCTTTTCGAAGTGCTGGAAGGTGATCTTGCGCCGATCAGCTGTCTGAGGGAAGAGGAGGGCTGCGAACGCGCATCCCGATGCACCACGCTGCCCATGTGGATGGAGCTTGAAGAACTTGTCCGCGATTTTCTGGGAAAAAGAACCCTGGCATCTCTTATTACAGAGACAAAGAAAGAACATGCCGGAATGATGATGACACAATAATAGACAGCCCCCTCCGACAGCCCCCGCCGGCATGTACGGCAGGGGTCTTATCAAGGAGGAGCTTATGCCGATAAAAATTGATGAAGCGCTGCCCGCCAGGGAGGCCCTGGAGGCGGAGAACATTTTCGTCATGACAAACGAACGGGCGGATCATCAGGATATCCGCCCCCTGGATATTGCCATCGTCAATCTTATGCCGACCAAGATCGATACGGAGCTGCAGCTGCTGCGGCTGCTTGGAAACTCCCCCCTGCAGGTCAACATAGATCTTCTCCACACCGAAAGCTACACATCCAAAAACAGTTCGGCGGGCCATCTCGAACGCTTCTACACCACCTTTTCTCAAATCCGGGACAAGCTCTATGACGGGATGATTATTACGGGCGCTCCCGTCGAAACCCTGCCCTTCGAAAAGGTGGATTACTGGGACGAACTGGTGGAGATTATGGATTTCAGCAAAAGCAATGTCTACTCCACCCTCCACATCTGCTGGGGAGCCCAGGCCGGTTTATGGCATCACCACGGGGTCCCGAAGGTTCTGCTCCCCGAAAAGCTTTCGGGAGTCTATGAGCACCGCCGTTTTGACCAGCACTGCACCCTCTTCCGCGGTTTTGACGACCGCTTCCCGGTTCCCCATTCCCGCTATACGGGAATCGAACGGCAAGCGGTGGAGGCAGCGGGAAATCTCGAGATCCTGGCCGAATCGGACGAGGCGGGCATCTGCGTTGTACAGTCTCCCGGGGGACGCCGCATATTCATAAGCGGACACCTCGAATACGAAACCGACACCCTTGCCCGGGAATATCGGCGTGATCTGGATAAGGGGGCGGCACCCCCGGTACCGGCAAACTACTTTCCGGGAGACGATCCAAAGGCGCCGCCGGTCTCGAGCTGGCGCGCCCACGCCCATCTCTTCTTTTCCAACTGGCTCAATTACTATGTCTATCAGACAACACCTTTCGATCTTTCGCTACTCAAAAACATTTCCAGGGAGGAAACAGCATGAACAGTCACAACTATCGTCAGGAAACCATAGCACTCCATGGAGGACAGAAGCCCGATCCGTCAACGGGAAGCAGGGCGGTCCCGCTCTACCGCACCACGGCCTACCAGTTCCGGGACAGCAGTCATGCGGCCAGCCTGTTCAACCTCGAGGAGCCGGGCTACATCTACACCCGCCTTGGCAACCCGACCCAGGAGATGCTTGAGGAGCGTCTTTCCCGGCTTGAGGGGGGTGTCGCCGCCGTGGCTCTCGCCTCGGGGACAGCGGCGGTCTTCTATTCGATCATCAACGTCGCAAAGGCCGGAGAGGAGATAGTGGCCACGGAAAACCTCTACGGCGGAAGCTATACCCTCTTCACCTCCATCCTGCCGGACCTCGGCATACGGGTACGCCTTGTACCGCCCAACGACATTGCCGCCGTAAGGGCTGCCATTAATGAAAAGACCAGGGCCGTATACACCGAGATAATCGGTAATCCCGGTCTTGATGTCGCCGACATTCCTGAACTGGCAAAGGCCGCCCATGAGGCCGCACTTCCCCTCATGGTGGATGCGACCTTTGCGACTCCAGTACTCTGCAGGCCGATTGAACTGGGGGCGGACGTGGTTATCCACAGTCTTACCAAGTGGATCGGCGGGCACGGCACCGTCATAGGCGGAGCGGTCATTGACGGGGGAAACTTTGACTGGAGCGCCGGCCGCCACAAGCGCTATACCGAACCGGACGAGAGTTATCACGGCATCCGCTGGGCCCTCGATCTGGGAGACCTGAACAGGGCCGCCTTTGCGGTCAGGATGAGAACGGTAGCCCTCCGCAACACCGGAGCGGCGATAAGCCCCGACAACGCCTGGCAGTTTCTCCAGGGGCTGGAAACCCTCCCCCTCCGGATGGAACGTCACGGCGAAAACGCCCTGGCCGCGGCACGCTTTCTCAAAGCCCACCCGAAGGTGGAGTGGGTCCGCTATCCCGGGCTCGAGGATGATCCGTCAAAAGCCGTGGCGGACCGGGTTCTTGACGGCGGCAGAAAAGGTTACGGCGGCATGGTCGTCTTCGGAGTAAAGGGCGGAAAGGAGGCGGGGCGCGCCTTTATCGAGCATCTGAGCCTTTTCAGCCATGTGGCGAATGTGGGCGATGCGAAGAGCCTCGCCATCCATCCCGGAAGCACAACCCACTCCCAGCTTAACGATGAACAGCAGACAGCTGCCGGGGTAAAACCGGAACTGATACGGCTTTCGATCGGAATTGAGCACATTCATGATATAATTGCTGATCTTGAACAGGCCCTTGGAGAGGTAAAATGATGAAGATAGCCAAAAACATGACCGAGCTTATCGGTAATACCCCCCTGGTCTATGCGGAAAGTCTCCGTCCGGGGGAGGAAAGAGAGAAGAGCGCAAAAATTGCACTTAAGCTGGAATCGGCAAACCCCCTGGGCTGTGTGAAGGAGCGGATAGCTCTTGCAATGATAGAGAGCGCCGAGCGGGAGGGCAAGCTGAAACCGGGGGGACTCATTGTGGAGCCGACAAGCGGCAATACCGGGGTCGGACTTGCGGGGGTTGCAGCGGTTAAAGGCTACCGTCTTATCCTTACCATGCCCGAGAGCATGAGCATCGAACGCAGAAAACTTCTGTCGGCCCTCGGGGCCGAACTGGTGCTTACCTCCGCCGACGAGGGTATGAAGGGGTGCATAGCCGAAGCGGAGCGGATTGTGGAGGATAATCCCGGCGCCTTTATGCCGGGGCAGTTTGATAATCCGGAGAATCCGGGAGTTCACCGCCGCACGACTGCCGAGGAGATCTGGAACGATACCGACGGGAAGGTGGATATTTTTGTTGCGGGAGTGGGAACCGGCGGCACCATAACCGGTACCGGCGGCGGTCTCAAGGCGAAAAACGCTTCAATCAGCGTGGTGGCGGTTGAACCGGCGGGTTCACCGGTGCTCTCGGGGGGCGAAGCGGGTAAGCACAGGATTCAGGGTATAGGCGCCGGCTTTGTCCCGACGGTCTACGATTCCACCATTGCCGACAGAATAATCACCGTGACGGACCTGGAAGCTGCGGAAGCTGCCCGCTTCCTTGCCAAAAATGAGGGGCTGCTTGTGGGTATCAGTTCGGGAGCGGCCGCGGCGGCAGCCCGAAAGCTGGCGGCGGAACCGGAAAACGCCGGAAAGCTTATTGTTGCCCTTCTTCCGGATACGGGAGAGCGTTACCTTTCAACCTGGCTTTTTACTGAGGAATAGATGAGAGCAGTCAGGAAAAAAACAGAATAAAAAAAAGGACCGCCTGCAGGGCAGCCCGCAGACAGTCGGCATATAGTATCAGAGCCCGCCGGGATACATCTTTTTGGAGGCCATCTCCACCGCGTCGACGATCTGCTGGTAGCCGGTGCATCTGCACAGGTTTCCGCTCATCGCCTTGCGGATGGTTTCCCGGTCGGGACGCTTCTCTTTAAGAAGAAGAGCATATGCACTCATCACCTGACCGGGGGTGCAGAAACCGCACTGTATTGCGCCGGTATCGATGAAGGACTGCTGTATGGGGTGCAGGGTGCCGTCTTCTCCTTCCAGACCTTCTATGGTAATTATCTCTTTTCCGAGAACCGAGGAGAGTTTCGTGCGGCAGCTTCTTTTTCCCTGTCCGTCAATAACGACGGTGCAGGAACCGCAGGCTCCGACGGCACAGCCGTTCTTGGTACCGGTAAGATCAAGCCGCTCCCTGAGGTACTGAAGGAGGGACATGTCAAGGTCTTCTTTGTCCGGAGTATGCACAACCCCGTTTACTGTCAGCTTATCTGTTTCCACACCGCTCATTTCAGCACCGCTCATTTCAGCTCCTCCGGGTCGATGGCTATCGGCAGATCGTAATACCGTCTGCCGGTTGCATTGTAGATTGCATTGGCTATTGCGGGAGCCATCAGCTCAAGTGCGGGCTCTCCGATTCCCTTCGCTCCCGTTGGAGAGTTGGGATCACTGTTTTCAATAATAACGGCATTTATTTCAGGCATGTCCTTGGCCCTCGGAATTTTATACTTGTTGAGGTTCAGATTCTTTATTCTGCCGTTTTCCACAGCCAGATCTTCCATAAGGGCCTGTCCGACCGCCTGGGCAATACCTCCGTACATCTGTCCGAGCACCATGGCCCGGTTGATGGCGCGGCCGATATCGTGGACGGCTGTCATTGAAAGAAGTTTTACCTTTCCGGTCTTCCGGTTGACCGTCAGTTCTGCCGCCTGGGCACTGTAGACGTAGGTAAAATATGCATCACCCTGTCCGAGCTCCTCATCCCAGGAGACATGGGGAGCCTGAAAGGTTCCGAAGGCGTAGGGATAAATCCGGTGAAAGTTCATCGCCTTCATTGCCTCTTCCCAGGTAAGGCTCTTACCGAGGGGAACCCGTACCGTATCGTTCTCAAAAAGCACTTCCGACGGCATTCCCCCGAGCTCTTCGGCCAGGGTTTCCGCAATAAGCTTCTTGAGGTTCCGGGCGGCTACCGCAACAGCGCCTCCGCCCATTATGGTTCCACGGGTTGCAACGGTTGTTCCGCCGTCGGGAATATTGCTTGTCGATGGTCGTTTATAGCGGATTCTCGAGAGGGGGACGCCAAGTTCCTCCTGCAGAATCATCATCTGGACCGATTCGGCGCCCTGTCCGTTTTCATGTATGGCTGCCTCAAGGAGAATCGAACCGTCGGCCTGACAGTTGATTATGGCCGAACAGTAATCCATCCCCTCCGCTCCGAGGCTTGCTCCGCGGTAGCTGATGGCAAAGCCGACTCCGTAGAGTTCTTCTTCATCACCCTTCCCGCGGGAACAGGAAGAGATTTTCTCCTCGTAGCCCGATTCGGCGATCAGGCGGTCCATAACCTCTTCCAGACTTACGGTGTGGTTATCGAGAACCTGACCGGTAATGGTGGCGGATCCCTGCTTGACCATGTTGATCCTGCGGATTTCCACGGGAGATATTCCCAGTTTCTCCGCCGCCATATCCATAAGCTGTTCCACCGCAAAGTTTACCTGGGGTGCACCGAATCCGCGCATGGCACCGGTAAAAACGTTGTTTGTGGTAGCCGCATAGATGTCCATCCGGACGGCGTCTGCGGTATAGGGTCCGCAGCACTGGGCGGTACTTCTCCAGTTTACCCAGGGGGTAACGCTTGTGTAGGCACCGGAATCGCTTATCATATCGATGTCGGCGGCCTTCAGTTTCCCCTTCTTATCGAAGCCCCACTTGTAGTGAAGCTTGTAGGGATGGCGCTTGTAGCTCTCTTTCACCGACCACTCACGGTCGTAAGTGAGCTTGACCGGCCTGCCCAGTTTTCTTGCCGCCAGGGCGGCCCTTGCGCAGACTATGGCGGCGGTATCATCCTTTCCTCCGAAGCCTCCGCCCATGGGATTCTGATACACTTCCACATTGGAGAGGGGCTCGCCCAGCATGGCCGAGACAAATCTCCGGGTGGAATAGGGATGCTGCATGCTCCCGTAAATTTCTATCACTCCGTCCGGCCGGGGTATGGCCACTCCGGCCTCGGGTTCCATGTAGGCGTGTTCTATAAACTGGGTGGAAAAATTCTCATCAAGGACCAGATCACACTCCGCAAGCAGTTCGCCGGCACTTCCCTTTCTTACCCGTCCGTGATTTATCCGGTTGCTGTTGGCTTCGGTTCCGGGCCTCAGTATCTGAGCATCCGGCTTGAGTGCTTCTTCCGGATCGGTCAGCGAAGGCAGCTCATCGGCATGCTCTACCACCAGCTCCGCCGCGGCCAGGGCCGCCTCGCGGGTTTCGGCCACGACCAGGGCGATTACATCGCCTTCGCACATGATCCGCTCCTTGGCAAGCATCGCGTAATCCCGGTTTATCTGTCCGAAACAGACCTGCCCGGGAATATCGGCTGCCGTAAAAACGGCGAGAACACCCGGAGCCTTTCCGGCCTTCGAGGTATCCACTTTAAGATTTTCGGCGTGAACGAAACCGGTATAGACCGGTACCGCATGAGCAAGGCCGAAGTATTTAAGATCATCGGTGTACTTCGCTCTTCCTGTCACCTTGGAAAAGGCATCGTTCCTGAACACTGTCGTTCCGGAATGTGTCATATAAACTCCTTGGATAGTTATCCGGGTTTCTATAGTTGATATAGCTTGAATTTATCGTTTAACTGACGCTATGCAACATTTTACAACACATTTCGGCTCTATGCAAATGGAAAGGAGCCAATTTTTCCGATAATTTACGCTTTACAATATTCCATTGTGTTGTATACTGTTGCACAATAAATGATCGTTATCGTTGCGATTTGTTGCACCTCCGGAACTGCTGGGTACTCCTTTACCGGAGAGGTGCATGCTTTCAGAACGAAAAACCAAAGACGATCAAAAGGAGACCAATATGAGCGACACTGTTCCGAACGGAGAACAGGCCGGTGCAGCCGGAAATGCCGTTGAGATTATCTACGGCCTGCATGACCGACCCCCCTTCTTCGAATCCCTGTTTGCGGCACTTCAGCACCTGCTTGCCATTTTCGTGGGCATTATAACTCCGCCGACCATTATCTGCGGAGTTCTGGGTCTGCCGATTCAGATGACCAGCTACATTATTTCGATGGCTCTGGTCGTATCCGGTATTGCCACCTTTATCCAGGCTAAAAAATTCGGTCCCATCGGCAGCGGGCTGCTCTCCATTCAGGGAACCAGTTTTACCTTTCTCGGCACCATTATTGCCACCGGCCTTGCAGTCAAGGGCGGCGGAGGAAGCAATGAGGCGGCTCTCGCCACCATCTTCGGTATCTGTTTCTTCGGAAGTTTTATCGAAATGTTCTTCTCCCGCTTCCTTAAGTTTCTGCAGAAGATTATTACTCCCCTGGTCAGCGGCATCATCGTTACCATGATCGGACTTTCCCTTATCAAGGTGGGTATAACCGACATCGCCGGCGGCCAGTATGTAAAAGACAACTTTCCCGATGCCTTCGGAAGCTTTCAGAACCTCGGCCTCGCTGCGCTTGTACTGGTAACCATTATCATCCTGAACCGCAGCAGAAACCACTGGCTCCGCATGGGCGCCATCGTTATCGGACTGCTTGTGGGTTACATAGTTGCAGCCTTCATGGGTCTTGTGGATTTCGGCAGACTGAGCGGCCTTTCACTCGTGAATGTCCCGATGCCCTTCAAATACGGTTTTTTCAAGTTCCGTTTTGATTTTTTCATCCCCATGGCTCTTCTCTATCTTATTACCACCGTTGAGTCCATCGGCGACCTTACCGCCACCAGTCTCGTTTCAAATCAGCCTATCCAGGGTGACAAGTACATTAAAACGATAAGCGGCGGTGTTCTTGGCGACGGTGTAAACTCCGCCATGGCGGCAATTTTCAACAGTTTTCCCAATACGACCTTCAGCCAGAACAACGGTGTTATTCAGCTGACGGGAGTTGCCAGCCGCTACGTAGGATTCTTTATCGCCGGACTGCTTGTTCTCTTCGGCACCTTCCCCATCGTCGGCGGAATATTCAGCCTTATCCCGGCACCGGTACTCGGAGGAGCCACCATTATCATGTTCGGTACCGTGGCTGCCAGCGGAATAAAGCTCATAGGGTCGGCCGTTATCAACCGGCGCGGTATCCTTATTATGGCGCTGAGTTTCGGACTCGGACTCGGAGTAATCCTTGTTCCCGAAGCTCTTCAGCACTTCCCCCCCCTGGCGCAGACCATTTTCGGTTCCGCGATTACCACCGGAGGTCTTACCGCGATTTTCCTGAACATCATCCTTCCCAGAAGCTATTCCAGCCAGAAGGTGCATGAAGATCTGAAGACCGACCTGACCTGATTCTGTACAAAACCGGCGCATCGCCGGTGATATCCGGCCCCTCATCTCACGATGGGGGGGCTTTTTTTGCGCCAGAACCATGCAGAACCGGCCGAAAACAGCCGAAGCTAAGGCAGCCCCTTCGTGCAGACCCCCTTGCGGCACCAGTCAAGGTGCTCTCCCTCAATCTGAACGGTATGCACAGGGAGACTCTCCCATGGAAGGATCTCCGGTGTGCGGATGAAAAAGGCGTATCCGCCGGCTTCCAGGGCGGACATGTTCCGGAAGTCCTGAATTCCGGGTTTTCCGAAGGGAATTTCCCTGAAATCCTCTCCGAAAAGAATGGCTGCACGGGCACAGGCGAAATCTGCAAGAGCAGAATCCGAAGGAAGCGGCTGATCAAAGTGTTCCGCTGCCAGGGCCGGGAAATCGTCCTGTATGGATCCCGACCAGAATTCTCCATCGCGAAAATCCTGCAGTCGCTGGCGGAGCTGACGGATAAGTCCGCGATGTCTGTGGTCTTCCTCGTAGGCGAAGGTGAGAAAAAGAAGCAGAGCCGCATGGTCCTCAAGGAACCTGCCGCCGATACGCTCCCCGTCAAGACCGCCGCGGATAACGACCCCATCGCCGCTTACAAACCGTGCAATCAGCTGCTCCCGAAGCTCCATGGCCATAAGAAGGGCTTTTTCGTTACCAAGATGACGGTACGCCTGAAGCAGGCCTGTTCCGGCAAGAGCATTCCAGCCGGTAAGTTTTTTCCGGTCCGTAAAAGGCTGAGGCCTCTTTTTTCTGAGGGAAAGCAGTTTCTTTTCCACCCCCTCAATATCCCCGGTTCTTTCCGGGACGGAGGATTCCGCCAGCCGACGCTGGAGGTGGATGCTCCCTTCGAAATTGCCCTCCTCCGGCAGAAGGTATACCTCTCCCAGGCTTTCGTATTCGGCAGCACTGAGCACATTCCGGAGTTCTCCGGGACTCCACACGTAGGTCGCGCCTTCACGGTGCTCCGTATCCGCGTCATGGGCCGCGAAAAAGAGTCCCCCGTCGAGAAAAGTCTCTTCCAGCGCCTTCAGGATACCTTCCGCTGCCCTTCGGTAAGCGGAGCTGTCGAAGAGCCGGGAGGCAAGGGAGTAGACCCACAGAAGCTGTGCCTGATCGTAGAGCATTTTCTCAAAATGAGGGATGGTCCACGCCCTGTCTACGCAGTAGCGAAAAAAACCGCCCTGAAGATGGTCATGCAGGCCGCCGGAAGCCATGGCATCTAGGGTCCTGCGGATAAAGGGCAGGGCCGCAGCCTGCTCTCCCTCATCCGCCATCCTGTACAGACCGAAAAGAAGGGCGGAATGGGGAGGAAACTTCTGCCCGGCTCCCATACCGCCGTAGCGTGTATCGGACTGGCGGAGAAGAAACCGCTCAATATCTCCGGGTGAAACGGTCCCGGACACCCCTCCCCGCTCCCTTTCGGCCGGACGAAAGGTAATAAGGTCGTTTCCGTGTTCCTCATAAAACTCCCGGACGCGTCTGAGAATATCCGAAAAGGCAGGGGTTCCGAACCGGGCTTCGGGGTGTGCATAGGTCATGGCAAAAAAAGGCTTGAGCTGCGGGGAGAGGAAAACGTTCAGCGGCCATCCGCCGCTTCCGGTAGTTTCGGTAAGAAAGCTCATCATGTAGCGGTCTATGTCCGGCCGCTCTTCCCGGTCCACCTTGATGGAGAGAAAGTGGCTGTTCAGGTAAGCGGCACATTCAGGATCGGAGAAGGCTTCGGAGGCCATAACATGACACCAGTGGCAGGTGGAGTAGCCTGCCGAGACAAAAAGAATCTTACCCTCCTCACGGGCATAATTGAGCGCCTCTTCGCTCCATTCCTGCCAGAATACGGGATTGTCCTTATGCTGACGAAGATAGGGCGAGAGCGCCCTGTCCAGATTATTGCGTTTGAAATCGGTATTCTTCATTTCCGGCCTCCTGCCGTCCGTGCTATACTGCCCTTATGAACCGCTGTCCCTGGTGCCTCGGCAACGAAAAACTGATGCTCTACCACGATACCGAATGGGGAGTTCCCCTGCACGATGAACGCAGACATTTCGAATTTCTGCTGCTCGAAATGATGCAGGCAGGCCTCAGCTGGCAGACGATCCTCAATAAACGGGAAGCATTTTCCGCCGCCTTCGCCGCTTTTGATCCGGAGAAGATATCCCGCTTTACCGCGGAGGATATAGACCGGCTCATGACCGATGCCGGAATTATCCGGAACAGAAGAAAGCTTGAGGCGGCTGTTTCCAATGCGGGAACCTTTCTGGAGATTCAGAAAGAGTTCGGCAGCTTCGACTCCTGGATCTGGTCCTTCACCGAAGGCAGGGTTATTGATCATGCCCTGGATGACCAGTCCCTGATGCCGGTGAAAAACGAACTCGCCGAAACCGTCTCCAGGGAGATGAAAAGGCGGGGCTTCAAGTTTGTCGGTCCCGTAAGCATCTATGCCCACCTCCAGGCCATCGGAATTATCAACGACCACCTCCGCAGCTGCTTCCGCTATCGTGAAACCGGCGGCGGCCTCTAGAAAAGCTTTTCCAGAGCGGCCTCAATACGCTTCCGGTACACCAGAGGCTCAACCCACTTTTCCGGTATGGCCGAAAATCCGAGCCGGGATCCAAGAATCATGCCGGCGAGCAGTCCACGGGCGGCCGAATCGCCCCCGGCGGCGGTATTGGCAATCATCGCTTCACGGTAATCGTCCGGATAGCTTGCCAGGAGATGAACAACTGCCGGAAGGGCGCGCTCAGCGGCGCACATCTGACCGAACTCGCCTATTGCGGCGGTCGTATCCTTTCCGGCCGAAGCAATTCCGGCTTCCACGCCTTCCTTCAGTGCATCGCTCTCCCACCCCTTCCTCGCAAGGACCGATCTCAGAGCCTTGACCATATCCACCTTCTCTTCCGGACTACCCGCTTCGAAGAGGAGGAGCGAAAAGAAACGTGCCGTATCGGCCACAAGAGGATGGTTATGGGTCCGAAGAGCCTGATCAACAGCCGCTTCTGCCAGGAGTTCCGGCTTGTCGTGGAAGTAATATGCAAGCGGTGCGGTCCGGCCCGCCCCGGCAAGATCATCCATTTCGCTCGCCTTTCCCGCTTCGAGGGTATCCTTCGAGGCGTGGTCCATATAGCCGTCGTAGTCTCCCATCTTTTCCTTCCAGCGCTCGAGAAAAGCATCACCTTCATACCCGCCGGTCTCCGCGAGATGCTCAAGAAGCCAGAGTACCTGGTCTCCGTAATGGGTAAACTCCCCTTTCTTCTTTTTGGGATGAAAGGTCGGTACGATGGGATCGGTCAGTTCGGAAGGACGCCCTAGCCTTTTTTCAATGGCCTTTGCATTGTAGACCCAGTGGCTCCCCAGACTGAGAGAGTCTGCAGCCAGGGATCCGTAGATAATTCCTTTTCTTTGTTCCTGTTTCATATCTTAAAAGTAGTATTTACCGAAACAGAAAGCAAACCGGAGAGTCCGGTTTATTGCGGCATATACTTTTTCTTGAGCTTAAGCAGAAAGCGCCGTCCGTAAAAGGCAGCTATGAGAGCAGCAGTCCAGGTAACTCCTAAAATCCCCCAGAAAACCCCGGTTACCCCAAAACCGGCCGGGCCTGAAAGCAGCCAGAAGATCGGTACCGGCGCGATGAACTGACGGAAGAGTCCAATGACAATGGCAAAGCGGGGGCGTTTCATTCCCTGGAGAAGAGAAACGTGCACAAAAAGCACAACATAGGCATAGAGAGTTATGGAGTCTATTCGCAGATAACGGGCACCCACGGAGATAACATCGGGATCATCGCTGAAAAAACCTACCAGCGAGGGGGCGGCGGCAAGAAAGACTGCAGCCGGCAAGAGAAGGATAAGGCCGTACTTGAGGGCGGCCGTCTCGGTTTCCTCAACCCGGCCGATTTTTCCGGCTCCCGAGTTCTGGGCGGTTATGCTGAGAACGGCGGTCGAAATGCCGATGGTCGGAAGCAGGGCAATCTGCTCGATTCTGACGGCCGCTCCGTAGGCGGCAACGGCACTCTCTCCGAAACGGCCGATAAAATAGGTTATGACAAAAATTCCTATTCCGACGGTAAGGGAGTTAAGGGTTGCGGGAAGCCCCTGACCGAGAAGTTCCTTCCAGGCTCCCGGATCAGGCAGAAAATCACCGATTCGCCCCCCCTCGAGGGCGCCCCGGGTCCGGAGCCGCGCCGTCATGTAGATAAAACCTGCCCCCTGAACAAGGACGGTGGCTATAGCCACTCCCGCAATTCCCAGCCTGGGCAGGCCGAACCAGCCAAAAATGAAAAGCGGATCAAGGATCAGATTAAGGACAAACCCCGCCATAAGAAAATTCCGGTAGCTCCGGGTGTCTCCGTGGGCCCGGAGAATACCGTTTATGCTGTTGTTCAGGATAAAGAAGATGCTGAAACTGAAGATGATCCGCATGTAGGTGAGAGCTTTTTCAAGATACTCTCCCTCTGCCCCCAGGAGTCTGAACATGGGAGATGCAAGCAGCTGCCCGGTAATGGTCAGGACTATGGAGACGGCGACCGCAAGGCCGAAGGACTGGGCGGACATGAACACCGCCCTTTTTTTCTGATCCGCTCCCAGCTCGTTCCCGACAATGGCGGTCACCCCCACCGAAAAGCCGCCGGAAAAAGCGATTATAAGAAAAAAGACCGGAAAGGATAGACTCAGGGCGGCCAGGGTGGTGGTGGAGAGCTTTCCCGCGTACCAGGTATCCACTACATTGAACATGGTATTGAAAAAGAAGCCGACCGCGGCGGGAATGCCTATGGAGCGGATAAGACGCGGAACCGGTTCTGTCAGAAGGGAGTGTCGTGGCAGTGCGATGGTAAACCTCCAGCAATTCTGGATAAAGGATAACAGATTCGCCACGGGCTTTGCAAATTGTAATTGACTTATTCTGTCAGGAAAGCCAGAGGGCCGATAATGCTTTTCCTGTAGGTCCGCATCTCTTCCCGGGTAAAAGCTGCAGCCCGGGCAATACGTTCCTCTTTATCAAGATCCGCCAGGCCTGCTAAAAAACCGCGGTCCGCCGGAAAAGGCTCTCCCTTTTCGTCGGTGCATCGGAACTCCAGTCCGGCACACCAGGCCCGGCCGATCGCGTCCCAGGGCAGATCAAGTTCTTCCGCATGCAGGATTGCCCCCATCAGCCGGTCTTCCTTATGCAGCTTGCGCTGAAGGTCCCGTCCGACCCGGAAAACCGTATCGCCCAGAGCACGGTTTGCAAAACGGTCCAGAAGATCATCGATATGCGATGAAACTTCCCCGGCGGTGAATACGCCGGGATAGAGCGCCCGCAGCAGCTCTCCGGCCTGTTCCATCGCCCTTTTTGCTTCTCTGCGTACTTCCGGATCTTCCATCACTTCCCAGATGTACCTGATCTCCGGATTTCTGCGGTACCCGAGATATGCCGAGGCCGCATGACCGAGATTATGAATATAGAGCTTCTCGGCCACATATGCGGAAATCGGCGCCACGGCCTTTATTTCGGGAAAATCCGGCAGTTCTCCCCTGAAACCGTTCCGGTCAAGAATGAGGGTGTTGAAGGGTTCGGCATAGACCGTCAGAATGTCCTGTCCAGACTGGATGGGGACCATTTTACCCAGACTTGTCTCCACAAAACCCAGATAGCTCTCCACCGGAAAGGAAGGCGGCAGGTGTTCCGAAAGAAGGGAACGCATGAGATCCGCCCCGTCATGCACGTTTTCCGCAATTATTATATCCAGGGGTGCTTCCGGACGGAGAGCGTACCGGCGGGCAATGGCGGCGGCAGCCTGGGGGGCCGCCTTTGGAAGGATGTTTTTACCCACCGAAAAGGAAAGGTAGTCCGCCTCCAGAATTGCTTCGTTCAACCGCTCCGTATCACCTGCATGGAGCGCTTCGACCCCGGATACAGTGATAGCCTCCCTGCCGCGGGAGGAGACGGAGACCACATTGTAAGAGCCGCTTTCGGAGAGCGCCCGGATCAGTTCATCGTTCACATCGACAAAGATAACCCGGCAGCCGTTCCGGCCGAAAATCTGCCCGATAAAGGAGCGTCCGATGTTTCCCGCTCCCCACTGTACCAGTTTTTTCATGCACCGGCTCCAATCTGACGACGGTAGGCCTCCACAAGGGGCTCCAGCCTCGCCCGTTTCTCTCCGGCTCTTCTTTCGTGGTAGGTTCCGCCGCGGTAGAAGCAGGCAAAACCGCCGCTGGCAGCTGCCCATGCGGCCGCCTCCTTCAGGTCGGGAGCCCGGTTCCCCGCAGAGCCGCTCATCTGCATGGCCGTCGAAGCGGTCAGGCCTCCCAGGAAGTTGTCCCCGCAGCCGGTGGTGTCGCCCTTCAGTGAAGGATCGGCGGAAAGCAGCTCATCCACCCGGGCGCTCACGGGAAGTTCCAAGAGGGCCTGGGGAGCAAAAAAATCACCCGAAGACCAGAGCAGGAAATTCTTCGAACCATGGGTAATGATAAAGGCGCCTGTTTTCCAGGCCATAAACTGCTCCGCCGCCCCCCGGAGCGTGGAGGCACCGGTCAGTCTCAGCGCCTCTTCGGCGTCCGTTACGAGCAGGTCCATACTGGCATAAGCCTCCGCTCCCCCCAGGGGCCACCGTTCATGGGGCCGAAGCTTCTGATTGCGGAAATCGTATACGGTACCGACAATGGTAAGCGCCCCGCCCGCTTTTGCCCTGGGCAGAACCGTTCCAAGATCGTCATGCAGGGCCGGTACAAGGCCGGTTCCGCCGATAAGAACAATATCGGAGCTGAAAAAGCGCTCCGGCAGATGCTCCCCGGCAAAACAGGCTGCTGCCCCGATCGTATTGATAAAAGAACGTTCCCCTTTTCCGCCATGAGCGTCCGGATCCGCCAGGACCATGGTTGAGGAGGAAGAGATCCCTTCAACTATCCGGAAATCGGCCTTCACCGGAGTGTTTCCCACAAAGGAGACTATATCCTCACCCACCCTGTCGTCACCAATGGCTCCGTAGAAGGTGCATTCCACCCCGCTTCCCTCCAGAATCTGGGCTGCGTTGACCGCACCGACTATTGCAGGACCTCCCAGGTTGACCGTATCGGGAAGCACGTCGCCAACCAGTTCCCGGGAAACGGCTGAGAATGATTTGCCGGAAAAATGCTCAAGGTCCTCCGCAAAAACCAGCCCGCCCTCAATAAGGCCTCCGTCACCCGGTTTCCTGGAAAGATAGCTTCTGAAGGCGTCGCCCGTATAGGAAACCTCGCGATAGAGATAGTCAATAAGGCAGCAGCCTGCCGCGGATATCCTCATAAGAACCTCCTGTAGTCGGGAACCATCAGCCTGTAGGGCTCTTCATCCTCAACAATATCGGGAAAACGTCCGAGGGGCTCGTGAAAGCGGTTATCGTTGCTGTCATCGTTTACCATGCTCACCTCGCCGCAGAGTACGGGTCCGCTCCCCCTGACCGCATAAAAACGGTGATACACATACTGCGGGAGGGTAAGGCTGGATCCGGGATCCAGAATAAGGGGCTCTCCGGCCGGCGTCTCCTTCAGAACTCCGTCGACCGAAACGGTCAGGGGATCTGAAGAAAACTCCTCTTTTCCGTCGGAACCGTAGAGCTCGAACGCCATGCGGCCGCCGCCCCGGTTTATGATATCCTCCATCTTGTTCCAGTGGAAATGAAAGGGGGTCTCCTGCTCCTCGCCCACCACCATAATCTTTTCGGCGTAGGGCTTTCCGCCGCTGCCCGGCCGTCCGTTCCGCAGGGTAAAAAGCACCAGCCCCCGCTCACGGAAGCGCCCTCCTCCGAAATCAGTAATGTCCCAGCCGAGGCCGCATTCGAAGATTTCCGCGCACTCCTTTTTCCGCTCTTTCCAGGTCTCCGGAGACCATACCGCCCACTCGGGCAGTTTAAAATTATGCTTATCGAAAAAAAGTTCCGCTTCCCGGATAATGGTGTTTATTTCGCTTCGCTTCATGTTTCCTCCTGTTTTCGGCCTTGCTAACGTAGTTTAGCACTTGCATCTGGAGCTGACAAGTGATAATTTCGAAGCTATGGCAAAAACGTCAAAAACCATGAAACAGATTGCCGCGGAGCTTGGGGTCTCCCGGACCACCGTTTCCCTGGTACTTCAGGGCAAGGGTGATGAGTACCGGATAAGCCGGGATACCCAGGAGATGATCCGGTCCTTTGTGGAAGAGTCGGCATACAAACCCAACTATTTTGCAAAGGCCCTGAATCGGGGACGCAGCGATATTATCGGTGCCGTCTTTCCCGATGTTTTTGAATCGTTCATGGGCAATATAATACGCGGTATCGAGTCGGTCCTCTACGAGGAGGGCTATTCCCTTATGATCTCCACAAGCAGTTTCGATAATCGCCGGGAGCGTCTGATTGTGGAAAAGATGGTGTGGCAGGGGGTGGACGGTATAATTCTTGTACCCACCATGCCTTTCAGGGGAGAAGGGACCTACGAGGGTGATCATGTTAAAAAACTGCTCAAGGAAAAGTACCCCCTGGTAATTGTGGACCGTAACATTGAAGGACTGGAGTCGCACACGGTGCTTCAGGATGATTTTGATGCTGCCTGGCGGGCTGTTTCGGGGGCGATCGGGGAAGGTGCCCACTCGATAGCCTGCCTGAGTTTCGATATTGCCGCCTCTTCCATCGATCAGCGTCTTAAGGCCTACCGGCAGGCGGTGACGGAAGCGGGACTGAAAGAGATAAGCATTATCCTTGACAGCCTGGACCCCGAAAGCGGCGATCTCGAACACGCCGTCGCCGCGCTCCGTTCAGAGGGGACGGTTCCGGATGTCTGGTTTGTCACCACCAGCGGGCTGGCCGAAAAACTTGCCTGGATTCTGGAAAAGAGTGAGACGAAGCCCGTCATAATCCGCTTCGGTGAAACTGCGCCCTGGAACAGGGCAAGGATGCGGGATATCCCTCATCCCCACCGGGAGATGGGAAGAGCCGCCGCGGAACTGCTTCTGGAGCTGATTGAAAAGCCGGAAACCGCCTGCCGTCACATTATCTGCCGTTCCGGGAGCTGATTACAACGAGACCGGCCCGGCCGGGCGCTGCTTCGCACGGAGTCAGTACAAGAGTGCCGTTCACATACTGAAAGGCAGACCACCCCTCTTCCGTTTCCGCAACTCCTTTCATCCTCAGCAGCTCCCCGCCTGCTCCGGCGGCGGCCTCCGCGCAGAGCGCCTCCAGCTCCGGACGTCCGAGAGGACCCTTCAGGGTGAAGGTTTTCTGCAGCACTTCCCGGGTGACCTCCGGGGGGACGTCCTGTGCTTCATTCCCGGTTCCGGAACCGCCGCTCCGGGCGTCTAGCGGGCCGTTCTCCTCCCGGAGCTGCCGCAGCAGCTCCTCCATCTCCCGGAAAACCTCTCTGCCGCCGCCCTTTCCGCTTCCGGCAGCCGGAAGCTCAATTTCCGCTCTGACGGATTCCAGAAGAGCGGGATCCAGAATATCACTCTTGGTAAGATAGACGAGATGCGCGGACTCAAGCTGTCTCCTGAATATCATGAGGGAGGATGAAAAGCGGCGGTACTGGGCGGCATCAATGCAGAGAAGCGTCCTGATCCGTACCTGTTCAGGCAGGGAGGAACCCCTGCCCTCCGAGAGGGTCCGTGCAATTTCGGAGGGAACGGCTATTCCGGTCGCTTCGATAAAGAGGAGATCCGGCTCCTCCAGGCGCACAAGCTCCGCCGCGGCCTCAAGCAGGCGTCCCTTGAGGGAACAGCAGATACAGCCGCCGGTAATTTCCCGCATAAGCAGACCGCCCCTGTTCACCAGGAGGGTATCCACGGGAATATCGCCAAACTCATTCATGAGGATGGCGAATTTTCCATTTTCCCCTCTGTTCGCATAATGCGCAAGCAGTTCATTGAGGAGGGAGGTTTTCCCGCTGCCGAGAAAACCGCCCAGAATTACGATAGTCATAAGCTGCAGTTTATCCCCGCGGCTGCTGAAGCTCCATAAGCCGTTCACCGCTGCCGTATTTCTGTGCGGCCCGCACCATGGCAGTAAGATTTTCCGGTTTCGTGTTCCGGCCCATGGCGCATCCGCTGGAGAGGAAAAGGCCCACACCCCGGGTGCCCTCGATAATCTCCTTTGACAGGGAATCTACCTCTGCAGGAGTCCCGTGGGCAAGCGGATGGCTGGGATCGATGTTCCCCATAAGAACCGTAGAGTCCGGAACTATCTCCCGGGCCCGCTTCATATCCACCTGCCAGTCTATTTCCAGGATTTTCGCCCCCGTGGAGGCCATATCCGCCATAATATCGTTGGTTTTTCCGCAGATATGGAGGCTCCAGGGAATTCCGTATTCCTGCACCTGCCTGGCAAGGGTAATCTCGTGTTCCAGGGCGAAGGTCCGGTACATGTCGGGGCTTATAAGATTGGGCCCGGCGTAGGAATCGCCTATGCTGGTTGCGTGAGCTCCCGCATCCTTCTGCGCTTTGGCAAATATGAGGTTGGCCTCCCTGCACCAGTCCAGGGCTGCCCATATGACCTTCGGATCTTCGGTCAGCAGCTCCATCATCAGGTTCTGGGTTCCCCGGATAAGGCAGAGCAGATCGAATGGGCCCTGGTCCGCCCTGCCCATGATAAAAACGTGGTCCCCTATCATATCCACAAGCTCCCGGGTCGCCTCGAGCCAGGCCGGAAGCCTGCCGTCTTTAAGGGGGTCGGGAAGCTTCAGATCGGGTACCTCACGGAGATCGCTTACCAGCGGATTGTGCTCATCCACCAGGGCAGGTTCGTCGGGATTATCAAAGATAACACGCGAACCGCACGCCTCGGCCAGGGAAGCGTCATCAATATCGATAACGCAGCCGTCATAACCGTACTTATCCTGGCTTATACGGTGGCTTTCGGCCATCTTTTTTCCGTCCCTGTTGATGTCCCCTATCCTCATGCCCGCGGTTTCCGCGGCAAACATGAAGGTCTGGGGAACCACCGGCACACGGTCAACCGCTTTGCCGTCGAGCATTGCAAGACAGCGCTCAAGTCCGGTCATCTCTTTCATGGCTATCTCCTTTTTACCGGCGGCCCTTTATTTCCTGAAGCTGATTCAGCAGCACCGCCGCCAGAATAAGCATACCTTTGACCACAAACTGCCAGTATTCACTCACATTCAGAAGCGTCATTCCGTTTATTATCACTCCGAGAAAAACAACACCGATAAAGGTTCCCCAGATGCGGCCGGAGCCTCCCTGAAGACTTACCCCGCCGATAATAACCGCCGAAATAACATCCAGTTCCCAGCCCTTCGCGGTTGTTGCCGTTCCGGACATTATCTGGCTTGAAACCAGGAGACCGGAGAGTGCCGAAAGAAGCCCGACAAGTCCCATGGTCAGAATCTTGACCCTTGAAACCTTTATTCCGGAAAGCCGGGCGGCTTCCTCATTTCCGCCTATTGCATAGACCGATCGTCCGAAGGTTGTATAGTTGCTCAGAAAGTAGATAAGCCCGAACACAATGAGGAAGAGCACCGCGGGAAAGGGGATGCCGAAAAGGTAGCCTCCCCCGAAAAAGTTATACCACTCCGGGAACGGAGTAATGGGAAAACCGTTTGTCAGGAGGTTTGCGGCTCCCGAAAGTGCGGTCATTAGGGCAAGAGTGGTAATAAAAGTGGGAACGCGGAAGCGCGTTCTGAAAATACCCGTAAAACTGCCGATGAGAAAACCGAGCAGCAGGGTCAGAACAATTGCAATTACTATCGCGGGTGCGATGGCCATGGTTCCGGTAACGGCAAGTTTTTTTGTGGTATAGGCTGCCACACATCCCGCAAAGGCCACCGAGGAGCCGACGCTCAGATCGATCTCTCCCGAAATAATGACAAGGGTCATTCCGAATGCGATAATCCCCTGCATCGAAACACTCCGCAGAACGTTCAGCATATTGCGGAGGGAGAAGAAGCCGGGAGCAAAGAGGGCAAACCCGGCAATAAGAAGCAGCAGAACCGCCTCGAGAATAAATTCCTGATACTTAAACCGTTTTCCAGTAACAACGCTCATTCTACTCATCCTCCATGCAGCGTGCGTATAATTCCTTGATGCTTATCTCTTCGGGATGAACATCACCGACGATTTTCCCGTTTTTCATGATGAGAATCCTGTGACATACCTCAATAAGCTCCTCAAGCTCCGTGGAGACAAAAATCGAACTGAGCCCCTGCCGGGAGAGATCCCACATTATCTGGAAGATCTGCTGTTTGGCATGCACATCGATCCCGCGGCTCGGTTCATCGAAGAGCATTATGCGCGGAGC